>OOBZ01000580.1_pt1 | contig 28433 bp, 34 predicted proteins | sample 1671601 | NCBI WGS metagenome assembly OOBZ01 (sample SAMN06348173, study PRJEB24527) | human gut metagenome | biome: human gut; feature: ankylosing spondylitis patient; material: feces | host: Homo sapiens | place: China | collected 2015-10
CTCGTCCGCGCTCCCGTCCGGGACGGGGAGAATCTCACCGTCATTGGCGGGCAGGATGGCCTTCCCGGCGACTTTCTGATCTGCGCCGCGGCTGACGATTACCTGTGGCTGAGGCGGCTTGCCGCAGCCATCCGCTGAGAGAGGCGGGTCTAGTCGAGCGTGCGTCTGAAGGCGCGGACGGCCACGCCCATGAGGGCAGCCGTGAAAGCGGCGATGGGCCAGAGATTCTGCCAGATGTCCTGCCAGCCGCAGCCCTTGAGGAGAATGCCGCGCACGAGGCGGTTGAAGTAGGTCAGGGGCAGAACGGAACCGATGTACTGCGCCCATTCGGGCATGCCGTAGAAGGGGAACATGAAGCCCGAGAGCATGATGTTGGGCAGGAAGTAGAAGAAGGTCATCTGCATGGCCTGGAGCTGGTTCCTGGCGACGGCGGAAATGGTGACGCCCACGGTGAGGTTGGCGGCGATGAAGAGCACGGACGCCGCATAGAGGGCGGCCGGATCCCCGGTGAAGGGCACTTTGAAAAGGAAGACGGCCAGGGCCAGCACGATGCCCACCTGGATGTGGCCCGTGACAATGTAGGGCGTGATCTTGCCGAGCATGATTTCGACGGGCGTGACCGGCGAGGCGAGCAGGTTCTCCATGTTGCCGCGCTCGCGCTCGCGCGTCAGGGCCATGCTCGTGAGCATGCAGGTCATGAGAGCCAGGATGACGCCGATGAGCCCGGGAACGATGTTGAGGCGGGTGAGGCCCTCGGGGTTGTACATTTTGTGGGCCGTGATGGAGAAGGACTGGGATACGGGAGCCAGGGAGGAGAGCGGCCCTTTCATGTCCCGCTTCAGCACGGACTCGACGATGCCCTGCACGGCGCCGATGGCGCCTGTGGTAGCCGTGGGATCCGTAGCGTCTGCCTCAATGAGCATAGCCGGCTTTTCGCCGCGCAGAAGGCGGCGGGTGAAGTCAGTGGGGATATTAATGACGAAGGAGACGTCGCCGCTTTTGAGAGCGTTCTCCGCGTCTTTCTCGCTCATGACCCCGGTTATTCTGAAGTAGTCGGAAGTGCGCAGGGCGGATTCCACGCTGCGCGTGAATATGGTCTCCTCCCCCGGCACGAAGGCTGTGGGAAGGTGTTTGGGGTCGTTGTTGATGGCGTAACCGAAGAGGAGGAGCTGGACCACGGGGATGCCGATGATCATGCCGAACGTGAAACGGTCGCGGCGCAGCTGAAGGGCTTCCTTGTAGGCTATGGCGAGGCATCGCCTGAGGGAGAATACGCGGTGCGTCATTTTTTTGCGCTCCCGAAATTGTCCTGAGAATGCGCCATCATGTAGATGAAGACGTCTTCGAGGCCTGTGGAAATGGGCTCCATGCGGCAGTCAGCGCCGAGACAGGAGGTGACAGCTCTCTCAAGGGCGGCCGCGTCGCGCGCGCTCGCGTGCAGAACCGTGCCGAACATGACAGTCTGCTCCACGCCGGGCGTTTTTCTGAGCTTTGTCTGGAGTGCTGACAGGTCCGGACCGTAAACGGCCAGAGTGGTCAGTCCCTGGCCGGCGATGACCTCGTCAGCCGTGCCCGTGGCCATGAGGCGGCCGTAGGCGATGTAAGCGAGTTTGTGACAGCGTCCCGCCTCGTCCATGTAATGCGTGCTTACGAGAACGGAGATGCCGCGGGCTGCCAGTTCGTGCAGTTCGTCCCAGAAGTCGCGGCGGGCCGTGGGATCGACGCCGGCCGTGGGTTCATCGAGAAGCAGGAGATCGGGCTTGTGAAGCATGCAGGCCCCGAGGGCCATGCGCTGCTTCCAGCCGCCGGAGAGCGAGCCTGCCAGCTGCTCCGCGCGGCCGGTCAGGCCGAGCTCCTCAAGCGTCTTTTCCACGGCGCCTTTCCTGTCCGGGACCTCAAAGAGCCTCGCCACGAAATCCAGGTTTTCCCGGATGGAGAGATCTTCCCAGAAGGAGAAGCGCTGGGTCATGTAGCCGACGTGCCGGCGTATCTCCACGCTGTTCTTCATAATATCCCAGCCGAGGCATGTCCCTGTGCCCGCGTCCGGAGTGAGCAGGCCGCACATCATGCGTATGCAGGTGGTCTTGCCGCTGCCGTTGGGGCCGAGGAAGCCGTAGATCTCGCCGCGTTTCACGGTCATGGACACGTTATCCACCACCGTTTTCTTCCCGAACCGTTTGGTCAGGCCGTGCATGTCGATGGCGGGCGCCGCGGACTCCGGCCGTTCTTCAGTCTGGGTATTCATCGCAGAACCACGCTGACGGGCTGCCCCGGATGCAGGCCGGCCGCTGTGCGCTCGTCTGTCTCGGCCTCGGCCATGAAGCAGAGCTTGCTCCGTGTTTCATTGGAGTAGATGACAGGGGGCGTGTACTCGGCGTTCTGGGCGATATAGGTGACCTTTGCGCTGACGGGAGACGCGCCGTCCATGGAGACGGTGACGGTATCCCCGATGTGCAGGGCGGCCGCGCGCTTTTCCGGTATGAAGAAGCGGATCTTCACGTTGCCGGGGGGCAGGAGCTGGATGACGGGGCTTCCTGCGGGCACCCATTCGCCGACCCTGTAGAGCGTGTCGTAGACGAGGCCGGCCTGGGACGGACGGATTTCCTTCTGGCCGAGTTCCCAGCGGGCCTGGGCGAGAGCGGCCTCATCCGCTTCCACTGCGGCCTTCTGGGCCGCGATGCGCTGTTCACGCTCGGGGAGGTTATAGACGTCGACCTGTTTCTGCATCTCCACCACGGTGGCGTCCGCAGAGCGGGACACGGCGCGCTGGTTGTCAAGTTCCTTCTTCGAAACGGCGTTCTGGCGGTAGAGGGCTTCCACGCGGGCGAGTTCGGCGGAGGCGTTCGCCTGATCGGCCCTGGCCTTCGCGAGCTGGGCCTTTGCCATGGACACTTCCGCCGGGCGTTTTCCCGTGAGCATATCGTTGTAAAGAGCGCGGGTCTGGGCAAGACTGCGTTCTGATTTTGCCACGGCCTGGCGCTCGTATTCGCTTTCGAGCGAGGCGAGAAGCACGCCGGACTCAACGCTGCTGCCTTTTCTGGTCAGAAGCTTTTCGAGCCTGCCGGCGCGCGCGGAGGAAAGATAGACGTATTCCCCTTCCACATAGCCCTGGTATTCGTTCCCGTCGTTTCCGGAACATCCCTGAAGAAGGCCGGAAAGGGCGAGCAGGCAGAAGAGAGAAACAGAAAATTTCATGGGTATTACCTCGTCTGACCGGGAAGAAGCCCGTGCAGGAGAAGGGTGAGAATATGTCTGCGCAGCTCGGCGCGGGTGAAATCCTGATTCCAGGGAAGTTCCCGGAGGAGGCCCGAAGCGGCAAGAGGCAGCATGATGGCGCCCACCACGGAGGGGATAAAGAGACCGGGGCAGATGCCGGAGCTGATGAGTTTTTTCCTCTGGGCGTTCCGGACAGCTTCGAGAATTTTCGGCTGCATATTCTCTGCCCTGAGATGCGCCAGCAGCTGATCCCTGAGGACGCCGCCGTCAGTCAGGATTTCCCGTACCCAGAGCTGGGGAAGGACGGGAATGCTGTCCACCTTGGCGAGCACGCGATCCAGAATGGAGACGAGAAAAGCCCGGGGATCATCGAGGCAGTGTTCATCGAGACTCTGCCAGAGTTCGCGTATGCCGGGCAGGATGCGTTCCTCCATGAGGGCGTCGATAAGCCCGGAGCGTCCGCCGAAGTAGTAGTGCACCATGGCGGGTGTCACGTGCGCGGCCCGGCCGATTTCCGGAAGAGACGTCGCCGCGGCGCCCTGTGACGCGAAAAGGGTGAGAGCCGCGCTGAGGATGGCTTCCCTTTTGTCGCCTGCGCCCTCGGAGGGACGCCCCGGTGTTTTGCGGGGAGAAGAGTGTGTGTTCATGGAGAATTAATTAATCGATTAATTAATTAAGGGCAAGAAATTTATGCGGGCAGGACGGGGTAACCGGACGGGCATGCTTTCGTAACACTGCGGCAAAGGAGTGTGGCTACAAGGCAGAGCGGGCGCAGGATGCGTCCAAAAAAATGAAAAGAGGAAGAACAATGAAATTTTCGCGTTTTCTGATCTGCGCGCTGGCCATGGCCGTGCTCTGCCTGGGAGGGAAGGCCCGCGCCGCGGAGGAGCCCGCCGCCATTTCCTTCGGCATCATTTCCACCGAGTCGTCGATCACGCTGAAGCAGCTCTGGGAGCCCTTTATCGAGGCCATGTCCAAAAGGACAGGCGTACCGGTGAAGGCGTATTTTGCTTCTGACTACGCCGGCATCATCGAAGCCATGCGCTTCGGCAAGGTCGACGTGGCCTGGACCGGCAACAAGGGCGCCATGGGCATGGTCGACCGCTCGGGCGGCGAAATTTTCGCCCAGGCCATCTCCGCCGGAGGGGAAAGCGGATACTATTCCCTGCTCATCGTCAATAAGGACAGCAGTCTGAAGACGCTCGATGACGTGCTGAGCCACGCGAAGGATCTTACGTTCAGCAATGGCGATCCCAATTCCACTTCCGGCAACCTCGTGCCCGGTTACTACATTTTCGCGAAACGTGACCTCGATCCGAGGAAAATTTTTAAGCGCACCCTGAACGGCAGCCACGAAGCCAACGCCATGGCTGTGGCCAACGGCAAGGCTGACGTGGCCACCTTCAACAGTTCCAGCATGAAGAGGCTGACCGGGACGCACCCCGATGTCGCGGAGAAGCTGCGCGTGGTCTGGACGTCTCCCGTGATCCCGGATAACCCCATGGTGTGGCGCAAGGCTCTGCCGGACGATCTCAAGGCGAAGATAAAGGCCTTCGTGCTTGACTACGGCACCAAAGGGCCGGACGCCGCTGCCGAACGCGCGCAGCTTCAGAAAATTAACAGGGAAGGGTTCAGGGCCTCGGACGACAGCCAGCTTATCCCGCTCAGAAAAATCGAGTGCTACCGTCAGATAGTGAAGATCCAGGACAGCCAGACCATGTCTGACGAAGAGAAGAAGGCGAAAATCGCCGAACTTAACGCGCAGATGAAGAAATACGGCGACTAGGCTGGAAGGCTCCGGCCTTTTCCTCCTTTGTCTGCCGCCCTTTTCCGGGGGCGCGGGAAGGACTGTCCGTCAGGGCGGCTTCTTCCCGCGCTCCCTCTCTCTGTCTATCCGAGCGTGCAGCCGTCCGGGCCGCATGTGATGCCCTTTCCCTCAGGGGGCAGCAGGTTGTTCTTCTGCATGATGTTTCTGAACACGCCTGTCATGTAGTCCTGCGAGAGGGCCCCTTTGTACGTGAGCTTTCCGTCAATGATGAAGTGCGGCACAAGGCGTATGCCGAGTTTCTTCGCCTCTTCCTCGTCCCGGCGGACCTCCGCGGCGTACTGTTCCGTGTCCAAAAAATCAGCGGAAAGCCCCTCCCTGCGGGCGAGTTCTTCGAGAACATCGCGGCTTCCCACGTCGAGACCGTCGCGGAAATGAGCCTCGAAGAGGCGGTCAAGCATGTCCGGCACGCCGTGCGCCGCGGCGTACTTGACGAGCCTGTGGGCGTTGAAAGTGTTTGCGGCGATGGCTCTGTCGTAGTGGAAGACAAGCCCGTCCCGGGCGGCCTCGCGTTCGATTTTTCTGAGTCCGGGCGCTATGTCCTCCTCCGTGACATCCATCTTCTTCGCGTAGAAACTGAGGCAGGGTTCGGAGACCGTGATCTGCGGAGAAAGTTCGTAGCTTTTCCTCTCAATGGTGAAGAGATCTTCGGCGTGCAGGGCTTTCAGGGCCCGGCGCACGCGTGTGCCGGCGATGTAACAGAAGGGACAGGCTATATCGGACCATACGACAATATTCATGGGAAGCGTCTCCGGAAATGGCGGGATGGGAATGGGGGAGGGAAGGACCGGCTGCGGTTTTGTCAGGAGCCATTCCTCTAAGAATACGACTCCGGGCCGGGTACGTGAAGAGGCCGCGCCCCTTTCCTTCCTCCGGAACACGCAGCCAGCTCCGGCAGGATCCGGTCCGTCTTCCCGTTAACACTGGGTCCCATATATAAGGAAGGAAAAATCCTGAGCAGTGTTCGTAATTCTCTCAATGATGGATTTAAAAATACAGGATATCCGTCTTATAAAAATGTAAAATATACGTAACAGAAGCGTAATACACGCTGTATTTATCGTTACGGCTCTGTTTTATTTTTCATCAAGCCGCAATTTTCTCACAATTGAAGAGACATAAAGGCGTCACGAAACCATAACATTTGCCGGTGAAGATGCACTCCGTAACTGAAAGGGCATGCGCAGCGCGCGGCCCAAGGAGTTGTATCAGGTGATTGAAATCGACCATATCAGCAAGACCTTTTCCGGCACCAGGGGACTCGACGACGTCAGCATACGCATAGAACCCGGTGAAATGGTGGCCCTCATCGGTTCTTCCGGTTCCGGAAAATCCACCCTCATCCGCCACATCTGCGGCCTGAGCGCCGCTGACAGAGACCGTGGCAGTATACGCGTCAACGGCCATATTGTGCAGGAAAAAGGCGTCATCAGCAGCCGTATCCGCAGCATCCGTTCGCAAATCGGCGTCATTTTCCAGCAGTTCAATCTCGTCGACAGAATGAGCGTTTTTGGCAACGTCTGCCTCGGCGCCCTGCACCGTACGCCTCTCTGGCGCTCGCTCACGGGACTGTACAGCCGCGAGGTGTGTGAGCTGGCGCAGAAATCCCTCGCCCGCGTGGGCATACTCGACAAGGCGGCCGAGCGCACCTCCAATCTTTCCGGCGGCCAGCAGCAGCGCGCGGCCATTGCCCGCGCCCTCGTGCAGAAGGCCAGTGTGCTCCTGGCTGACGAGCCCATCGCTTCCCTCGACCCCGCCACGTCCCAGACGGTCATGCAGATCCTGCGCGACCTCAACGAAAAAGACGGTCTTACCGTGCTCGTCTCCCTGCATCAGGTTGACTACGCCCTGAATTTCTGCAGGCGGACGATCGCTCTCCGGAGCGGGCGCGTGGTTTACGACGGACCGAGCGCCGCGCTCACCTCTGATTTCCTGAAGAAGCTGTACGGCGGCAGTGATCTCATCATGTCCGGCAGCGGCATGCCTGCTGATGACGCTCTCACTGGTGATCACTGCGCAGCCTGATAGTCACTTCCCCATTTATAACAAGGAGTTTTTCATGTCGCTCAAGCGTTTCGCCGCCGCTCTCCTGGCCGCGGCTGCCATCATCTGCGGTCAGGGCGCTGCCCAGGCCCAGCCGGTGTCCTTCGGCATCATTTCCACGGAATCCTCGGTCAACCTGAAGAAGGCCTGGGATCCCTTCATCAACGCCATGAAGGAGAAGACCGGCCTTGACGTCAGGGCCTACTTCGCTTCCGACTACGCCGGCATCATCGAGGCCATGCGCTTCGGCAAGGTCGACTTCGCGTGGATCGGCAACAAGGGCGCCATCGAGATGGTTGACCGCTCCGGCGGCGAGGTCTTCGCCCAGGTTGTGGGCAAGGACGGAACCCACGGCTACTACTCCTACCTCATCGTCAACAAGAAGAGCAGATACCAGACCGTCGACGAAGTGCTGAAGGATGCGAAGAACCTCGTCTTCAGTAACGGCGACCCCAACTCCACTTCCGGCTACCTCGTGCCCGGCTACTACATTTTCGGCCAGAGAGGCCTCGACCCGAAGAAGATTTTCAAGCGCACGCTGAACGCCAGCCATGAGGCCAACGGCCTGGCTGTCGCCAACGGCAAGGCTGACGTGGCCACCTTCAACAGCGAGGCCATGGGCAGGCTTACCATCACCCAGCCTGCCAAGGCTCAGGAACTGCGCGTGGTCTGGAAGTCCCCGCTGATCCCGGGTGACCCGCTCGTGTGGCGCAAGAACCTCGATCAGGCGACCAAGGACAAGATTAAGAGCTTTGTCCTCAGCTACGGCAAAGGCGCCAACGCCGAGGCCGAAATGAAGGTTCTGAACAGCCTGCAGTGGAGCGGCTTTATCCCCTCCAGCGACAGGCAGCTCGATTCCGTGCGCGTGCTCGAATACTTCCGCCAGAAGAGCAAGATTCAGGACTCCGATATGCCCGCGGATGAGAAGAAGGCCAAAATCGCCGAGATCGATGCGGCCATGAAAAAACTCAGCAAGTAGCGTCTCATGCGGTCCCCTTCCCCTGAGGGAAGGGGCCGCCTTTTTCACGGAGTTTTCACGCAATGGAAGAAGTACAGAATCCCGGAAGCATACTGAACCGCATCTCTCCCTCGGGCGTGGCCTGGGGAGTGGGGATCTTCGCCATTCTTGTCTGGGCCTGGCACGGGGCTGAAATCCACCCGCTGCAGCTTTTGCAGGACGGCGGCAACATTAAAACCATGGCAGCCGACTTCGTTCCCCCGGACTTTTCCGACTGGCGCGACTACGTCAGAGAGATGCTCGTCACCATCCAGGTGGCCGTGTGGGGAACCCTGCTCGCCATCATCTGCGCTGTTCCCCTGGGCATCCTCTCGGCTTCCAACATCGTGCCGGCCTGGATCTACCAGCCCACGCGCCGCCTTATGGACTGCTCCCGCGCCATCAACGAGATGATCTGGGCCATGCTTTTTGTCTGCGCCGTGGGCCTTGGCCCCTTTTCCGGCATGCTCGCCCTCTGGGCGCATTCCACCGGCGTTCTGGCCAAGCTTTTTTCCGAAGCCGTGGAATCCATCAAGAAACAGCCTGTTGAGGGCGTGCGCTCCACAGGCTGCTCCTTCATCGAGGAAGTCGTCTTCGGCGTCATTCCCCAGGTCTTCCCCCTCTGGATTTCCTATTCGCTCTACCGCTTTGAATCCAATGTCCGTTCAGCCACCGTCATCGGCATGGTCGGCGCCGGCGGCATCGGCCTCGTTCTCTGGGAGCTCATCCGCAGCTTTGACTTCCCGCGCACCTGCGCCGTGCTCATCTGCATCGTCGTGGTCGTGACCATCTTCGACATGCTCTCCCAGCGCCTGCGCAAAATGGTGGTGTAGGCATGTACGAACGCTTTACCCATCAGCGCTGCGCCTTCTACTGGGTTCCCGCTCCCGGCTCGGAAGAGCACAGGCTCCTTACGCCCCTTCTGGGGCGCGACATCCTGACAGGGGAGACGGTGCCGCAGATTGTGCCGGAAGGCCTTGATCCCGCCTCCTGGGCGGCCATGACAGAAACCGCGGCCCATTACGGGGTGCACGCTACGCTGAAGGCGCCCTTTGAGACAAAGCCCGGCGTCACGGATGACGATCTCAGGGCTGCCGGCCGGCGCATAGCGGGGCGCTTCAGCCCCATCCGCACCACGCCTCTCGAACTCCGCTACATCCCGGCCGGCGGAGGCTTCCTGGCCCTTACTCCGGCGAAAACGGACGCTCCCCTTCAGGCCCTGGAGCGCGCCTGCGTGAGTGAGCCCGACAGTCTCAGGGTTCCCATCGGCGAGGCTGACATCGCCCGCCGCGGTCCCCTTCCGGAAGCACAGGCCCGGTATCTGCGCACCTGGGGCTACCACCTCGTCTTCGAATTTTTCCGTTTCCACATCACGCTCTCGGGATCCTTTGAGGATCCGGATCTGCTCGCCCGTGTCACGAAATGGCTCGCCGCGTATCTCGCCCCCCCTCACGGGACGGCCCCTCGTTATCGACGCCGTGGCCCTCTGCCGCCAGCCGTCGAGGCGGGATCCCTTTGTGGTTGTGGAACGCTTTCCCTTTGGCAACGACTAAACAATCAGGACGACAATGACATCCCGCAAAACAGTCATGCGGCTTTTGGCCCTCGCGCCGGCGCCGCTTCTCGAGTCAGCCCTGCAGAAGGATCTTCCGGCCCTGAGGGCCAGGGGCTGCAAACTCATCAGAAAACCCGAAACGGGTCTCATCATGGCCCGCGGCCGTATCAGCGGCACGGGTTCGCCCTTTAACGTGGGCGAGGTTCTCGTTACCCGCTGCGCCGTTTCCCTCACGGGCGGGCAGACCGGTTACGCCTGGATACTCGGCGCGGATTCTGACCACGCCCGTGACGCCGCGCTTCTCGACGCCCTCTGGCAGGATCCCGAGTGCGGTCCCTTCCTCGAGAGGGAACTTCTGCCGGCCATGCAGAAGGCCGTGGAGGAAAAGCGCGCCGCCCGCGTGAAGCGTGCCGCCGGCACGCGTGTGAACTTCTTTACGATGGTGAGAGGTGAAGACTGATGCAGCCAGAATTTCAGGAACCCGTGCGCGACGCGCAGGCCGTGTTCCGCGCCATACTGCGTGCCTTCGCCTATCCGGCCGGCCCCGTCCCCTGTCCCGTTCTGCCCGCGTCCCCGCATGCCGCACTGAGCCCGGCCCTCGCCGCCGTGTGCATGACGCTCATGGATCAGGATACGCCGCTGTGGCTTTCCCCGTCCCTCAGACAGGACGATGTGGTGGCCTGGCTCAGGTTTCACCGCAGCGTGCGCGTCACGGACAGACCGGAGGAGGCCGTCTTCGCCCTGTCAGCTTCGCCTGACGAGCTTCCCTCCCTTGATTCCTTCTGCCAGGGCGATCCCCGTTACCCTGACCGCTCGGCCACCATCCTGCTCGGAGGCATGAACTTCGGTGAGGATGCCCGCAGGTTCACGGCGTCCGGTCCAGGCATCGAAGGATCCAAAACGTTCCGCTGCAGCCTTACGGACGGGCTGCTCGGGCAGATTGACGAAAACTGGCATGGCTTCCAGCTCGGAGTGGATCTTCTCCTGAGCGACGGAGAGCGTTTCGCCGGACTGCCGCGCACCACGCGTCTCGTGCCGGCCGGGGAGGATAACTGATGTATGTTGCTGTCAAAGGCGGAGAAAAGGCCATAGCCGAGGCTCACAGGCTGCTCGCCGAAGAGCGCCGCGGCGATGTCTCCGTACCCGAACTTTCTCTCAGCCAGATAAAGAATCAGATGCGTCTTGCCGTGGCCAGGGTCATGTCCGAGGGCTCTCTTTATTCCGAGGATCTGGCTGCCATCGCCATCAAGCAGGCCCAGGGTGACCTGCAGGAAGCCGTCTTTCTCCTGCGCGCCTACCGCACCACGCTTCCCCGCTTCGGCGTGAGCGATCCCATGAACACGTCTGAAATGATTCTCGACCGCCGCATTTCCGCCACCTGGAAAGATCTTCCCGGAGGACAGGTGCTCGGCGCCACCTACGACTACACGCACCGCCTCCTTGACCTCTCCCTGGCCGGGGAGGGTGGCGCGAAGGCTCAGGATGAGCTTCTCCCTGACGAAGCGGCGGAAAACACCCCCTTCAGCGGGGACGCTGAGCCCGACGGACGTGACGGCATGCTTGCCGGCCATATTGCCGAGAGCCATGTCCGTGCTTGCCGGCGAGGGACTCCTCGAGCCCGTGGCGAATTCCTGCACGGAGGACTCGGACATCACCCGTCATCCCCTTGAGCTTCCCTGCGACAGGCCGGAGGACAGATCCGTGCGCCTTCAGGTGCTCGCCCGCGCTGATGAGGGCTTCCTCCTGAGCATGGCTTATTCCGTGCAGCGCGGCGCCAACCATCCCTTTGTGGGCGAACTGAGGCGCGGCACGGCCGAGCTTTCCTTTACCCCTGAGGAACTCGGCTTCAGCGTGACCATAGGCGAAATCGAAATCACGGAGTGCGAGATCGTCGGTCAGTACGTGGGAACGGCCATGGAGCCGTGTTTCGCCCGCGGCTACGGCCTCGTGTTCGGCAACAACGAGCGCAAGGTTCTGTCCATGGCCATCGTGGACCGTGCCCTGCGCGCCAGGGAACTGGAAGAGCGCATCGTTGTCCCGTCCCAGATTCCGAAATTCGTGCTCCTGCATTCGGACAGTGTCGAGGCTTCCGGCTTCGTCCAGCACATCAAGCTCCCGCATTACGTCGATTTCCAGGCCCAGCTTTCCCTGATCCGCGGCCTGCGCGCAAAGTCCGGGAAGAAAGAGGAAAATCAGGAATGACAGATACCGAGAACAGCTCTCAGGCCGGTCAGCCGCTCGAGGGCTACAATTTCGCCTATCTCGACGAAGGCACGAAACGCATGATCCGCCGCGCCCTTCTGAAGGCCGTGGCCATACCCGGCTATCAGGTGCCCTTTGCCAGCCGCGAGATGCCCATGCCCTTTGGCTGGGGCACGGGCGGCATTCAGGTTACGGCCAGCATCATAGGCAGGGACGACGTGCTCAAGGTTATCGACCAGGGCGCTGACGATACCACGAACGCCGTCTCCATCAGAGGCTTCTTCCGCAGGACAACTGGCGTCAGAACCACCACCGAGACGGGCAGCGCCACCATTATCCAGACCCGCCACCGCATTCCGGAACTGCCTCTCACGGACAGGCAGATCATGGTCTATCAGGTGCCGCTTCCCGAACCCCTGCGCTGTCTTGAGCACAGCGAGGAGGAGACCCGTACGCTCCACGCCCTTGAGGAATACGGCATCGTCTACGTGAAGCTTTATGAGGACATAGCCCGCCATGGCACCATTGCTACGGGCTTTGATTACCCTGAGCGCATCAATGGCCGTTACATCATGAGCCCCTCGCCCATACCCAAGTTCGACAATCCCAAGATGAACCACTGTCCCGCGCTGCAGCTCTTCGGCGCCGGCCACGAAAAGCGCATTTACGCCGTGCCGCCCTATACGGACGTGAAGAGTCTCGACTTCGAGGACTATCCCTTTGAAGTGCAGCACTGGGATCACCCCTGCGAACTCTGCGGGGCCACGGATACATATCTCGACGAAGTGATTCTCGACAACAGCGGAAGGCGCATGTTCGTCTGCTCCGACACGGACAGCTGCGCCAGACGCCGCAGGGAGAGGGAGGAGCGCAGTAATGGCTGACGCGTTTGAGCAGAGCCCGGTGCTCTGCGCCACGGATTTGACAAAGCTTTACGGCACCCATGTGGGATGCACGGGAGTCAGCCTGGAAATCTATCCGGGCGAGGTGCTCGGCATCGTCGGCGAGTCTGGCTCCGGCAAGAGCACGCTTCTGAACATGCTTTCCGGACGTCTCAGGCCCACGGCCGGATCGGTCATCTACTGCGATGCCCACGGCATGAAGCGCAGCCTGCACGATTTGAGCGAAGGCTACCGCCGCCGTCTTCTGCGCACGGAGCTCGGCTTCGTCCATCAGCATCCGCGGGACGGCCTGCGCATGCAGGTGAGCGCCGGCGCCAATATCAGCGAGCGCCTCATGGCCGCTGGCGTGCGCCGCTACGCGGCTCTCAGGCAGTCCGCCGTTACCTGGCTCAAACGCGTGGAAATTGACCCCGCGCGCGTGGACGACCGTCCCGAGCAGTATTCCGGCGGCATGCAGCAGCGCCTGCAGATCGCCCGCAACCTGGTGACCTCGCCGCGCCTCGTCTACATGGACGAGCCCACTGGCGGACTGGACGTCTCCGTGCAGGCCCGTCTGCTCGATCTGCTGCGCAGTCTCGTCAGAACCATGGGACTCGCCGTCATCCTGGTCACGCACGATCTCGCCGTGGCGCGCCTGCTCTCCCACAGGCTCATCGTCATGCATCAGGGCCACATGGTGGAAACCGGTCTCACTGACCAGGTTCTCGATGACCCGCAGCACCCGTACACACAGCTCCTCGTTTCCTCGATTCTGCAGGTATAGCCGTCATGAATACACCCGTTATTGAAGTCCGCAATTTCTGCAAGCGTTTCACGCTGCACCAGCAGGGCGGAGTTGTCATCAACGCTCTCGACAACGTGAGCTTCAGCGTGTCCGCGGGCGAATGCCTGGCCCTCTCCGGCCCCTCTGGCGCGGGCAAGTCCACCATGCTCAACGCCATAGCCGGCGTATGGCCTGTGGACAGCGGCTCCATCACCATCGACGGCATAAACGTTACGGGTGAATGCGAGCATAAGCGCGCCGCGTACATAGGCCGCGTATTTCAGGACCCGATGCTCGGTACCGCGCCAAATATGCAGATAGAGGAGAACCTGGCGCTGGCAATGCGCCGCGGCAGGCGCCGCGGGCTGCGCTGGGGCGTCACAAAGGCCGAGCGGGAACAGTACCGGGACAGGCTGAAGGGCCTGGGTCTCGGCCTTGAGGACAGAATGACGGCTAAGGTGGGCCTGCTCTCCGGCGGTCAGCGTCAGGCGCTGACGCTGCTCATGGCGTCGCTGCAAAAGCCGAAGCTTTTGCTCCTCGACGAGCACACCGCCGCATTAGACCCCGCCACCGCCAAGAAGGTGCTGGACATATCCGACAGCATCATCAGGGAGAACGGCCTTACCGCACTGATGATAACTCACAATATGAAGGACGCCATAAACCATGGCACGAGGCTCATCATGATGAACGAGGGGCATATAATACTCGACGTGGAGGGCGAAGAAAAGAAAAAGCTGACAAAGCAGCAGCTGATGGAAAAGTTCGCCGAGATAGCGGGCAAGCAGGTGGAATCCGACAGGATACTGCTGTCGTAAGCTTCTGCTCAGACAGGTTAGGGGGCGCCGCCTAAAAAGCGGAGCCCCTTCAGTCTGTCGAAAAACCGTGGGGTTGTTAAGGGGCCGCAGCCCCTTAAGTTAATTCCGGCTTTGACGACATGTGCGTCAAAACGGATGAAAACCGGAGGTTTTCGCACTTTACGGGTTTTGCCGCCCGGGAACGAATGTGAGAGGCAAAACCCGCAAAAACTCGAAAAAGTGGTCTTTAGCCACTTTTTCGACACTCTGTAGGGCCCCGCCCGATAAAAGCGGGACCCCTTTAATATTGACATTTTTGCAGGGCAGCGTCACGCGCTGCCGAGCTTAAGGCGAATATTACATATCCGCGCAGGGATTATTGGCCGGGCCCATGTTCAGGGTAAGGCCGGCGGTTATGCTGCTTTGCAGAATGTTCAGGCACTCGCCGAAGCGCTGGAAGTGAACTATTTCGCGTTCCCGCAGAAAGCGCAGGGGGTTGATTATGGCAGGGTCGTCCGTGAGCACCATCAGGTGTTCATATGTTGCTCTTGCCTTCTGCTCTGCTGCTGTATCAAAAAGGCAACATTTTTTGCAGCTGTATTAAAAGCTCCAGTGTATTTCCACAGGGACCTCCCAGCTGCCGGTCGAGCGCCTTCCTATATATATGCGCTCTATCAGTGTTTCTGTGGCAGCGTTGTCCAGAGCTTCGAGCAGTACCGGGATATCTTCCCTGATTGATGAGGGGCTGATTTGCTTCAGCTCTGCCGTACCGCTTGCGGCGGATAGCATAAGCCGCTGCTTTTCAGATGAAATGCGTTTGAGGGTATCTGAAAAGTCAGCCTCGCTTATGGAGCCTTCCGCCCTGTGGAGGTAAAGCTTTGCCATGGCTTCGGAATACATATCGATGCGTCCCTGCAGCTTTGAAATGCGCTTCGATAGCTGCATCTGCCGGGAACTGCTGCACTGAATGCATCGTTCTTTTAGCATATCCGCATCGAGGTGTTCTGAGGCGAGCCGGTTAAGCTCACACAGCACGGTATGCTCCAGACGCTTTACGGATATAAAACCACCGGGACAGGCCGCCTTTGATATATAGCGGCGGCTGCATCGAAGGTAGCTTTCGCCGTGGCTCCTTGCGGAGCGCATGGGACTGCCGCAGCAGGCGCAGTAAACCCTACCGGCAAAAGCGCCTGCCTTATTGCCGGCGAAGGGACGCGATTTTTCGGATATGAGCCGCTGTACGGTCTGCCATTGCTTTTCATCTATTATTGCCTCGTGCGTGTTTTCCACCCTGAACCACAGTTCCGTGGGTTTTGGCATGTTGCGCTTGGTCTTGTAGGATACGCTGCCGTACCTGCCCTGAACCATATGGCCGATGTAGACCTCGTTTTGGAGCATGCGGGATATCGTGGCATACTGCCACAGCCCGCCGCCGGGGGAGGGTATGCCATGGGCGTTGAGCTCCCGGGCTATAGACGTTTTTCCTTGGCCATTGGCGAATAACGAGAATACTTCCCGTACTGTAAAGGCCTTTTCCTCATCGATGATGAGGTGCCCTTTTTGAGCCGGATCCTTGGCGTAGCCGTAGGGAGCGGAAGAACCTATGTGCAGCCCAAGACTCCTTCGGCTGTTCAGTACGCTCTTTATGCTCTCGGACATGTCCTCGAGATACCACTCGTTCACGAGGCCGTTTATCTGGCGCGTCTTTTTGTTGCCCGGGTCGTCGGTATCGCAGTTGTCCGCCACGCTTACGAAGCGTATGCCCCAAACGGGGAACAGGCCGTGTATGTATTTTTCTACCAGCTCCAGCTCCCGGGTAAAGCGGGACTGGGTCTTGCACAGCACTACGTCGAAGTTTTTTGCTTCCGCATCCCGCAAGAGCCTGTTGAATTCCGGCCTGTTCCTGTCCGCCCCGGCATAGTCGTCGTCGCTGTATATATCGTATATCTCCCAGCCTTGCGCGTCAGCGTACTGAGTGAGCAGCATTTTCTGGTTTTGTATGCTTCCGCTGTCCGCGCCATCGGCCTTGCCCTTATCCTCCTCGGACAGCCGGCAGTATATGGCGGCCCTCATATACTGCGCCTTTTGTTGAGCATTTGCAGCCATTTTTCCGCAAACAGCTTTTTATCCGGGAACCGGCCATTTTTAAATACGCTTTTGCACATGGGTGATTTTGCCAAAAAACAACACCTCCTGTATATAAATATTAGGGTAGGATGCCGGTTATAATATGGATTGCTGTCAGTTTGTGATATTGACATAATAGATAACAAATATCGCATTATCCGGAATTCGAATGAATAACTGATGGGAAAAGAATTCACGTTGTTGTATACTATATGTGATTAAGGATAAGGTGGGTTTGATATGGACATCAGCCTTCGGCAACTCGAGGCATTTATAAAGGTAGCGGAGCACAGAAGCTTCTCAAAGGCTGGGGACGAGCTGTTTTTGAGCCAGTCTACCATAAGCAGTCATGTGGCACAGCTGGAACAGTCGCTTCAGGTGACGCTCATAAAGCGCCGCGAAAAGAAGAACATAGAGCTGACGGAGGAAGGGCAGCGGGCATATCGCGCAGCCCAGATAATAATCAATCAGGCGGAAATGCTGCAAAACATGTTCCGCAAGGAGGAGGCCGACCAGCCCCTCATATCCATTGCCGCCTCCACGGTGCCTTCGAGCTACATACTGCCGGGCATAATGACGGGATTTTCCGATATCAGGCCGGAATGCAGGTTCTCCGTTCTTGACGGAGACAGTTCCTTTGCCCTTGAGCGGCTGCAAAACGGCGAGGCTGTGTTTGCGTTTGTAGGAACCAGCAGCCGCAAGACCATATTCAGCTATCATACCGTCTGCCGCGACAGAATGGTGCTGATTACCCCAAATAATAAAGAGTTTGCCGAAAAAAAGGAAATGGGCGTGCTGGGCAAGGAGCTGCTGGAATGGCCAATGATAATGCGTGAGAGCGGCAGCGGCACTCGCCGGGAGACGGATAACTATCTCAAGAGTATAGGTATGTCCTCGGCGGATCTTAACGTGGCCGGCTACATGAACAACATTGAGGGGATAAAGAGCATGGTAGCTGCCGGAAAGGGCACCACCATACTTTCAGAGCGAGCGGCGGCGGACGCCATACGTGACGGCCGGGTGCTGTGCTTTGATCTTGAGGAAGACGGGCCGTATCGCGACATATACATCGCCTACCTCAAGAACCGCAGCTTTACCCAGACGGAACAGGCATTTTTGAATTACGTAAGGAACCGCAGCGGCGAAAAGCCGAAGCAGAACAAGAATAACAAGAAACCACTTAAGGAGGAATAACAAAATGGCAAACGTAAAAGTAAACGCGGTAGGCGATCAATGCCCAATACCGGTAGTAAAGGCTACCAAGGCTCTTGGCGAGTTCAAGGAAGCAGGCACCCTTGAGGTACAGGTTGACAATGAGATAGCCATACAGAACCTTACCCGCCTTGCCGACAGCAAGGGCCTCAAGAGCAGGAGCGAAAAGCTGGGAGATAATCTTTTTGCCATTACTATGGAAGTGAACGGCCCGCTGACCATGGGCGGCGAGGACCTTTCCTGCCATGTCGATAGCAGGGGCGATTTCGTTGTCGCAATAGATACAGATGCAATGGGCCGGGGCTCCGATGATCTGGGCCGCACACTTATGAAGGGCTTCATTTATGCCGTATCCCAGCTGGAGACCCTGCCCAAGACCATACTGTTCTACAACGGCGGCGCCAAGCTCACTACCGAGGGTTCCGTATCGCTGGAGGACCTCAGGAGCATGGAAGCTCAGGGTGTGCAGATACTCACCTGCGGCACCTGCCTTAACTTCTATGGCCTTGCCGATAAACTGGCGGTAGGCAGCGTCACCAATATGTACGTAATAGTAGAAACTCTGGCTAAGGCCGGAAAGGTCATCAAACCGTGATATATCTCGACAATGCCGCAACTACCCTACATAAGCCTCAGCAGGTAATAGACGCGGTAGTACATGCAATGCAATCGATGGGCAACTGCGCCAGGGGCACCCATGAGGAGGCCCTTGACGCTGCCCGTACCGTATACGACGCCCGCGTAAGGCTGGCGTCGCTTTTCGGCTGCCCGCGGGTGGACCATGTGGCCTTCACTGCGAACTCCACCGAGGCGCTGAACATGGCTATAAACGGGCTTATCGACCCGGGCGACCATGTGATATCGACTGACCTTGAGCACAATTCCGTGCTGAGGCCCCTTTACCGCCTTGAGGCGGAGCATGGCGCAGAGCTGAGCTTTGTGCCGGCGGATAAGCTTGGCAATGTGGATTATGCGGACTTCGAGAGGCTCATGAAGCCAAATACAAGGGCCGTAGTATGCACCAACGCTTCAAATCTTACGGGAACCGTGCTGGATATAGAGCGCATAGCAAAAACAGCCCACAGCCACGGCGCGTTAGTGATAGTGGATGCTTCTCAGACGGCGGGCTGCTGGCCCATCGATATGAAAAAAATGGGCATAGACGTGCTGTGCTTTACCGGGCACAAAGGGCTTATGGGCCCGCAGGGTACCGGCGGTATATGCGTTAAAGAGGGTATAGAGATACGCCCCTTTAAGGTGGGAGGTTCCGGAGTACAGTCCTACAGCAGGACGCACCCGGCCGAGTACCCCACCCGTCTGGAGGCGGGAACGCTGAACGGCCACGGTATAGCAGGACTTGGAGCTGCGGCAAAGTTTATATCCGAGACCGGCGTAGAAAATATACATGCGAAGGAGCGCTCGCTTATGCTGCGCTTTTATGAGGGAGTGAAGAATATCGAGGGCGTCACGGTCTATGGCGACTTTACAAAGGACAAGACCGCTATAGTCGCGCTTAACATACGGGATTATGAGTCCGGAGAGGTGTCTTATGAGCTTTCGCAGGGCTACGGCATAGCCACCCGACCTGGAGCCCACTGCGCGCCTCGAATGCATAAGGCCCTCGGCACGGCTGAAGTAGGTGCGGTGCGGTTCAGCTTTTCCTTTTACAATACAGAGGAAGAGATTGATGAAGCGGTAAGAGCGGTAGCGGAGCTTGCAAAATGAGAGAAAAGAAGCTTTGGCTTATAATAACCTTCCATACAACTACGGCCGCCATGGCCATGGAGAGTCTCTGTACCGAAAAGGGATTGCCGGGGCGGCTTATACCCGTACCCCGGGAGATAACTGCCGGCTGCGGAATGAGCTGGCGCGCGCCGGTGGAAAACAAAAAGGAGCTCATAGAAGCTGCCGAGCAGGCGGGGATAGCTACGGACGGCGCATATGAAATAGTTATATGACGCTGCCTTCATACGCGGATAGGCAGCGAGGTGAAAAGAAAAGGTATTTCCCGTTGGGCGTTATCGGCATGAGCCATAACGCCCCTTTTAATATCGTTTGTATGAATTTTATCAATATCGGGCGCAATGGTATAATAGCAATATTGAGGCGTATGTGCGCCGCTTATCAGTCAAAAGATCACCATCAAAAATCAGAAGCAAAAAACAAATCACACGGAGGTATTGTAAATGTCAGATTATGTACAGATGTGGAAAAACCTGGGAATGGATCTCGAAAGCCATGATATGCTCTGTCAGGTGCTGCCTACGGCGGTAGGGGATGTGTTCCTTACCCAGCAGAACAGGCCGAAGGCCATGGATTTCTGGGATCTGGTAATATCCGAGGTACACGGTATCCGCCCCGCCGAGCTCATAGCCGCGCAAAAGGAAGGCCGAAAGGTATTCGGCACCTTCTGCGTATATGTCCCGGACGAGGTCGTCATAGCCGCAAACGGCATAGTCACAGGGCTCTGCGGCGGCAGCCAGTTCTGGGTACCGGGCGGCGAGACAGTGCTGCCCAAGAGCACCTGCCCTCTCGTAAAGGCCTCCGTAGGCGCCCGCCTCGGCCGCACCTGCCCCTTCTTCCGCATAGCGGACATGTACGTCGGCGAGACCACCTGCGACGCCAAAAAGAAGGCGTATGAGATACTGGGCGAGGACGTTCCCATGTATGTAATGGACGTCCCCCAGATGAAGCGCGAGAAGGATATAATCAAATGGAAGGACGAGATAGCGGAGTTTGCGAAGAAGGTGGAGGAGTTCACCGGAAACAGCATAACCCCCGAAAAGCTGGGCGAGGCGATCAGGATAATAAACAACAAGCGCAAGGCCATGGCGAGGGTATATAATGCGCGCAAGTCCGAATGCCTGCCCATATCGGGACGCGACGTGCTGCTCATGACGCAGATATCCTTCTTCGACGATCCCGTCCGCTGCGCGGAGATGTGCAACAGGCTGGCGGACGAGCTGGAGCAGCGCATAAAGGACGGCGTATCCGTGGTTCCCGAGGGCACCAAGCGCATACTCGTCACCGGCACGCCCATGGCGGTACCCAACTGGAAGCTGCATAACATAATAGAGACCAGCGGCGCGGCGGTGGTATGTGAGGAGATGTGCACCGGCACCCGCTATTTTGAGAACCTGGTGGACGAGACCAAGACCACGCTGGACGACCAGTTCATGGCGCTGTCCGAGCGGTACATGAAGACCAACTGCGCCTGCTTCACCCCGAACCATGGCCGCATAGACGATCTGCTCAGGATGGTGAAGGAATACAAGGTGGACGGCGTTATCGACTGCAGCCTGAAGTTCTGCTGCCTGTATGATACCGAGAAGTACAGCGTGGCCCGCGCCCTCAAGGAAGCCGGAGTACCGGTGCTCGGCCTTGAAACGGACTATACCGATACCGACGCCGAGCAGCTCCGCACCCGCATAGGCGCGTTCATAGAGATGCTCAATAACAGATAATGTCTGACGTAAGGTACTATGTGCTCTTTGCAAACTATGAGCAGGGGCTGAAGCTGCACGGCATACTGGATGACGCCGGTGTGCAGAACAGGATAGCGCCTGCGCCCCGCTGCATACAGGGGGAGCTTTCCTGCGGTATGTCGCTGCTCATCGAAAAGGAGCACATCGACGAAGCCAGAGAAGCCATAAAAGCCTCCGGGGCGGAGTATCACGATATCGTTCCGCTGGAGGGGCAGATGAAGGCGCATAGGGATAAGTATTGTTAGGGATGCGGCGTTATCGACTTTGTCGATAACGCCTGTTTTGTTATCATTTGTATGAATTTTATCAATATCGGACGCGATGGTATTATCGTGAAACAGATATTCGCCGCTTATGAACGCGCCCATTTGACTGATGCCGCAGGGTGGGCCTGGTGTTCCAGAGTCCGTCGCCATTCCCGTTTTCCATTTACAAAAACATGACCTACGGGTTAAAATACTACGGTAAGACCGGCAGGAAGGAGCTGGAGAGCGCAGTAATAGAGGATATGCTGTCGGAAATGAAGAAGGATTACTCCATAGTGATAGTGACCCACAACATCGCTCAGGCAAAGCGTATAGCGGACGAAGTTGCGGTGATATTCGATGGCAGGCTAATAGAGAACGGATCAGCAGCTGAAGTCTTTGAGCTGCCCAAACAGCAGCTCACCCGCGAATTCCTTGCGGGAATATACGGATAGGGAGAAAGCATGATAAGGATAGACGTACCCGGACGGGAGATCATAGAGATAGAGCATGTAGTGCTGGATTACAACGGCACCATAGCCCTTGACGGGCAGCTCATAGAAGGCGCGGCATGGCAAATAAGGGAGCTTTGTAAGAGTGCCCATGTTTACGTGCTTACAGCCGATACCTATGGCACGGTAAGGTCACAATGCGACGGCTTAGGTGCCGAGGTGAAGACGTTCCCAAGGGCTAACGCCGCAGAATGTAAGGAAGAGATAGTGCGCGCCCTTGGCGGCAAGGTTGCCTGCGTAGGCAATGGATTCAACGATATAAAGATGTTTGATATAGCGGATTTGTCCATTGCCATCATGGACGGCGAGGGGGTGTGTGCCGGCCTGATAGCTCACAGCGATGTATTGGTGCGCAGCGCAGAGGAAGGCCTGGACTTGCTGCTTAAGACGGACAGACTTCGTGCGACTCTTAGGACATGATCTGGCATAGAAAGAAATATAATTGATAAAAACGATAACAGCCAACATGATATCATACCTGTGTATTTGTAATAAGCCAAAATAAATGCTATTATAAATACGGATAAAGAACCGGCTGAAACAAAAACCTCTTATTCTTATTTCTTACTTAAATTAATACAGCGGAGAAAGAAGCACTGCCATGCGGGGCAGTGCTTCTTTTTTTGCGCAAAATGTTGCCTTTTTGACATAGCAGCATCTGCTGCCATGTCCTCAGTAATATCGGCTATTGGGTCGCCTGTGCACTGCAAATAGGCCGCAGTGAAGGGAACACCGTTGGGGTCGGCAGGGTATACGCCCTTGGAGTGCATGGTGTAGTAACCCATTAGTCCCGCGGCTTCAATGTCCTTTAGTGTAGCATCGCGCAGGCACTGATGGATCATGGTTCCTATCATTTCCCAGTGGGCGATTTCTTCAGTACCTATGTCGTTACAGGTGGCCTTTACCCGGTTATCCGGCATGGAGAAGCGTTGGGTAAGGTAACGGCAGCCTGCGGCCAGTTCGCTGTCCGGTCCGCCGTACTGGGCCATGAGCGCCTTTGCCATGCGGGGGTTGGGAGTGGTGATGTTTACGGGGTATTCAAGCTTTTTCTGATAGATCCACATTTAGTCTTTTCCTCCTTAATCCCAGGGCCATTCGCTGCAAACGTAGCAGCCCGTAGCAGTCGCCGAGTGGCCGAAGTTCATAAGCGGGCCGTACTGCTCCTCATAGGCGGCAATGAGCTCCTTGAGCCGGGTGGAGTAGTACAGGTAGTCGCTGCGGGCAGCGGCGTCCCCGGGGTGAGTGTCGAGATACAGGTTCAGCTCTACGGCAACAAACTGATATTCGCTTATGGTTTTAAGCAGTTCACATCTTGTCATGTCGTCCATTGCGGCCTCCTTACATTACAAGCTCTGGAAAGAGCGCGCCGTTGTTCAGAGCCTCGCAGGGGCAGAACCCCTGAAGGTAGGCCTGATCCGGGAAGTATGCGGCAGCAAGAGGAATGCTGCCTGCGGCCGATGCAAGGTTGACGCCGCTGTCCCAGCCGGAGCAGGGCTGGGTGCTTGCGGTGCCGGCAGCCACAAGTATTCCGCTGTCGGAGCAGGTAAGCTCTGCGCAGCGGCATGTGTTGTTTTTTAGATTCACGGTTTTGCCTCCTTAGCGCCCTGTTACATGGTATTACAGGGCATTTATATATGGCATAATATGCAGGATATGTACGGTAAGGTTACAAAATAAAAAGAGCCGGGGATGACCGGCTCCTTGGCTGCGGTTTTTTGCGTTATGCGGCGGCCTGATCCGTTGTGGCCGCGCCGTCCTGCTCTGCGGGGGTCTCCGCCGTCGCGGCCTCAGTTGCCGGGGTCACGGCGGGCGCGGTGTAGGTAACGGAGGGGATAAAGGAGAGCGCCATATACTCTTCGCCTGCGGCGGAGTCCAGGTCGATGTGAGCTATGGTAAACTGTACATCGGTCTTAGAGCCTTCCTTCAGAGCAGCCTCATGGTAGAACAGGCGGAAGCTGCCGTCCTTGAGCCGAACCAGCAAGCCTATGGGTTTTTCGGGTGAAGCTACCGTCTCGGAAGCTGAGGCTTCCTCCTCGGTTTTCTTTTTCTTATCCTTCTCGGAAGCGTCATCTTCCTTGGCCTTCTCTATCTGTACGGATACGTTGGGGAAGCCGTTGAGGTATACCACGCGGAAATCGCCCTCGGTAATCCACTCTGAGTAGCTTGCCCAGTTATTGCCGGACATGGATTCCATTGTCAGGGCGGGGCTGCCCTCGGTGTAGCTGACGAAGGAACCGGCAGGCGTGGCGGCAGTCTCGGCGGCGGCAGCTTCGGTTTTCTTTTTATCCTTGCTGTCCTTGCCGTCCTTGGAGGTATCCTCGGCGGGCTTGGGTTCGCCTATGGTGCCCTTTATATACGCGGTATTTACATTGGTGGCAAGTGTCTCCAGCAGCTGCTCACGGTTGGCAGAAAGGCTGTACAGCTCGGAGTTCAGGCTGGTAACGCCCTCCAGAGTGAGGCTGGGCAGGAAACGCTGAATATAGGGGGCGTAATCCTGATTGGACATATAGGCGGAAGCCGCGTCTACGGTGCCGAGGGCCAGGGCACTGGTGCGGAAGTCCGCATATGCGCTTGCATCGGCAAAAGAGTCAAGTGCCGTGCGGAAGGCTGTGTCGCCGGTGCCGGAGGCTGCCTCCACAACGGTAGCTATTGCAGGACTTTCAATGCCGAACTTTGATAGCTCCTTTACCTGATCCGCGTTTGCAAGAGCCTCCGCGAACAACTTATCGGTGGCATTCATTGTTATCACCACGCAGCCATCGGCAACGGTCAACTGGGTAAGGTCGTTAAGGAAGGGATGTATGCTGCGGCTTATCTTTACGTTGAGCGCGGAGGGCTCCACATCGAAGCGGTTGCATACGAAGTTCATGGGAAGGCCCCAGCCGTTGCCCAGCTTTATGCTGTTTACGGAAATAGTGATGTCGGTATCGTCTACGGACACACCGCAGTTGGCAGATAGAGGAATGCGGACGCTGCCGAAGCAGGTAAGCTCAACATTTGCGGTAAGGGCATTGTTGTCGGTGGATATTCCCATGCCGGAGAGGCGAATGTTCTTGCCGGCCAACGCGGTATCCATCTTTTCCAGCTTCTCAATGGCGCCCGTCTGGTAGAGCAGCCACCACAGGTCGTTCTTATCAAGCTTTACGGACATTGTTTTATCCGCAGAGGAGAAGGCATAACGCTGTGTGAAGTCCATGGGCTGGCTCTGTACGCATTCGGTGATGTTATCGTACTCGGTGCCGCACTTCTGGAGGTAAAGCAGGAAGCCGGCGAAAGCGGCTACGATGACCAGTATTACTGCAAGCACTATGAGCAGCGCTGTCTTTATGCGCTTTTTCCTTTGCTTTTTCTTCCTGCGCGCTTCGCGGGCGGCTTCTTTGCGTGCCGCGCGCTCCGCAGCTTCCTCGTCTGTAAGTATTCTTTCAGTTTCCCGTACGGGGGTATCGGTTTCCATAGTTCAACTATCCTTTCATTGTTCCGGCACAGTACAAAGTGTGAGTTGGCCGGTACAAATAAATAATGGTAACGACATATATAACTACATATATGTACATTGTGCATTTTATCACGTGAAGCCCAATCTAACAAGGGTGTAGTGAAAATTGACATATTTTGCCGGTGAAAAAGGACGAGAAACAGGAATAATGTCGTCGCTAACCGCAGAAAATAATTCCTATTAAAAAGGTGGGAATTATTGACACGGCAAGCTGGCGATGGTATACTTAGCCGTAGAAAATCATAGTATACAGGTGGGAATTGAGGTGACGTGCCCATGAAGCTGTCTACAAAGGGCAGATACGGTCTGAAGGCCATGGTGGATCTTACCGTGGCATACGGCGGGGGATATGTGAGCATAGCTACTCTGGCACAGCAGCAGGGCATAAGCGAATCCTATCTGGAGCAGCTGATAGCATCCTTGAAAAAGGCGGGCCTTGTTGAATCCGTAAGGGGAGCACAGGGCGGATACGCGTTGTCGCGCAAGCCTGAGGATATAGATGTGGGCGAGGTACTGCGCGCGCTTGAGGGCAGCACCTCCGTAATGGACTGCGTGGATGTGAACGGCGCAAGCTGCGACAATGCATGTAGCTGCAGTGCCAGGCCCCTGTGGCTCAAGCTGCAAAAGAGAATAGACGAGGTACTGGATACGACTACACTCGCCGATATGGCGGAGGACTATAAAACACAATTGAGACGCTTTGACAGCGCTCAGGAGAGGAAAAACTGACATGAGAAGAGTATATATGGACAACGCAGCCACAACGTCCCTTGCACCGGAAGTTCTGGAGCAGATGATGCCTTACCTTACCAACATATACGGCAACCCCTCCAGCGTGCATTCCTTCGGGCGGGAGGCAAAGGCGGGAGTGGACAAAGCCCGACAGCAGCTTGCCAAGGCCCTCAACGCAGAGCTGGACGAGATAATCTTCACCGGCTGCGGCACAGAGAGCGACAACACCGTGCTGCTGGGCGTTGTCGAGCGCTACAAGAGCAAGGGAAATCACATAATAACTACAAATATCGAGCATCACGCAATACTTCATACCTGCGAATACCTTGAAAAACATGGCTGCGAGGTGACCTATCTTCCCGTGGATGAAAACGGCATGGTAACGGCGGAGCAGGTAAAAAACGCCATCAGGGACAATACCGTACTGGTATCCGTAATGTTTGCAAACAACGAGGTGGGAACCATAATGCCCATTGCCGAGATAGGCAAAGCGTGTAAGGAAAAGGGCGTGTTCTTCCACACGGACGCAGTACAGGCGGTAGGCCATGTGCCCATAGACGTAAAGGCCATGAATATAGACATGCTGTCGCTCTCCGCCCATAAGTTCCACGGGCCAAAGGGCGTGGGTGCGCTGTATGTCCGCCGGGGCATACGACTTCCCTCCCATATAATGGGCGGTGCGCAGGAGCGGGGCCGCAGGGCCGGCACCGAAAATACCGCAGGCATCGTTGGCCTCGGCGCAGCGATAGAGCTTGCATGTAGCAATATGGAAGAAAATGCCAGGCGCATGACTGCACTGAGAAACAGGCTCATGGAGGGCATAGAGCGCGAAATACCCTATGTAAAGCTCAACGGCCACCGCACAGAGCGCCTTCCCAACAACGTGAACTACAGCATAAAGTTCATAGAAGGAGAGTCCATACTGCTGATGCTGGATATGAACGGCATAGCGGCCTCATCAGGCTCTGCCTGCACCTCCGGTTCGCTTGATCCCTCCCACGTGCTGCTGGCCCTGGGACTGCCCCACGAGATAGCACACGGTTCCGTGAGGCTTACTCTGGGCGACGACACTACCGAGGAAGATGTGGATTATGTAATAGAAGTGCTAAAAAAGACCGCAGAGCGGCTTCGCGCCATGTCCCCCCTGTACAAGGGTTAAATTAATAAAAAGGAGAACAGCCATATGTATACCGAAAAAGTACTCGATCACTTCAGCCATCCCCGCAATATGGGCGAGCTTCAGGACGCAAACGGAGTAGGCATGGTAGGCAACGCCAAGTGCGGAGACATCATGCAGATGTTCCTTAAAATAGACGACGACGGCATAATTGAGGACGTGGGCTTTAAGACCTTTGGCTGCGGCGCTGCCATAGCCACCAGCTCCATGGCCACAGAGATGATAAAGGGTAAGAGCATAAACGAGGCGCTGAAGCTCTCCAACGCCGCGGTAGTTGAGGCGCTGGAGGGGCTGCCCCCCCAGAAGATACATTGCTCCGTGCTGGCTGAGGAAGCAGTAAAAGCCGCCCTCGAGGATTATTATAAGCGCAAGGGCGTCGAGATGCCTGAGGAACTTAAGAAAAAGGCAGAGCACAAGGACGTACACGAGGTTCAGGAATAAAGTCTGGCAGTGCATACATAACTTAACATAGTTGCCTCGCTCCTTTGTGGGAAGAATAAGCCCGAAAGGAGTGAGGCTTTTTTATGAAGACCGTATCGTTTATGGCGGGAATGGCAGCCGGCATGGTAATGGCGGGCGCGGCGCTGTCCGCAGCATACCCCGATGTACCCAAGAGAATGGGAAGGGATGCCAAAAAGATGGTTCGCTGTGGCAGACGCATGATGAGCAGCGTGCTCAAATAAGGCCGCAGACCGGCGAAAAGATGACCTGTTTGTGAATAACGGGTCATTTTTTGTGTAATACCTCTTTGCCGGTTTACAAAAATATGGTAAAAAGGGTATAATTTAGGTGAATGGAGGGTTCAAGATTATGGGCGACCAGACAAACGAAACCGTACACTTCAAGATCCAAAAGGAACGTACCAAAGCTGGCGACGTGCTCATGCGGGTATATGAGGCCATGTCAGAGAGGGGCTACGATCCCGTCAACCAGATAGTTGGCTACCTGATCTCCGGCGACCCTACATACATCACCAGCTATAATAACGCCAGATACCTTATACGCATGCTGGAGCGGGACGAGCTTCTGGAGGAGCTGGTAAAGTATTATGTGGAGTCCCACGGCCCTACCATCAGTTGACAAAGACACACAAGGTTTTAGGAGCCAAACAGCACGGCATAACCGCGTCGTCCTCATTTGAAATACA
>OOBZ01000590.1_pt1 | contig 28040 bp, 28 predicted proteins | sample 1671601 | NCBI WGS metagenome assembly OOBZ01 (sample SAMN06348173, study PRJEB24527) | human gut metagenome | biome: human gut; feature: ankylosing spondylitis patient; material: feces | host: Homo sapiens | place: China | collected 2015-10
TCCTGTTCGCGGGCAGCAAACTTTGCTTCCAGCTTTGCGTTCCGTGCTTTTTCCTGCTGCAAACGCTCATATTCCGCACGGAAAATGGTCACCATTTCCTCCGTGTTGCTTGTCTGCATTTCTCTGTTTTCCATGAGGAAATTATACCACAGAACACGGCAAAAAGCCAGTATTTTCAATGGTTTTCAGCCATTTTTCCTGCTCAGACCGTGGTCAATCCCGTCACCGGTCGGTGGGCTTTCGGCTGTTCGATTTGCAGCCCCTCCATGAGCCAGCGGTACTGCTGCGGCGTTAGCGTCTTCACCTCGGTTTCGGAGCGCGGCCATTGGTAAACGCCCTGCTCCAACCGCTTGTAAAGCAAGATGAAGCCATCTTTTTCCCAGTACAAGCCCTTGATACGGTCTCGCCGCCGTCCGCAGAACAGGAACAGCGTGTTGGTAAACGGATCCAGTTCAAACTGCTGCTGGACGAGCCGCGCCAGACCATCTATGCCCTTGCGCAGATCCGTGTAGCCGCAGGCAATATAGACTTGATCTGCACCAGTGAAATCGTTCAGCATAGGCGCAGGAGCTCCACCAGCAGTCTCAGCTGTTCCGCGTCACAACCGGGGTAAATGTCCAGACTGACCTTCCCAATATGCAGTGTGGCGCAACGTTCCGCAACGTTGCATGATACCTGTTTCGACGCCGGTAACTCCGCAAAGGTCACGGCCGGCACACAGGAGCACGGCGCTTGGTTGGCAGCAGTTAACAGCTCCCGTTCCCAACGGTAATAGGTGGCTGTCGTAACACCCCGCTGCCGGCACCATTCACTTACAGAGAGACCGCTGCCCCTGCATTCCTGTATAGACATGCTCCATTCCTGCTTCTTGGCTTCATGTTTCAGCTCATTGCTCGGCATTTACTTCACACCCTGAACGTTATAGTGGTGGAAAGTTTCACAACTCCCCGCCACTATTGCCCCATGTCTGTCCAGCCGCCCTCAGCTTTGACGGTTACGTATAGCCGGGGTCCCGTCCAGATTTATGCGCAAAATTGTTTGCAGGCTCCGGCTGAGCGAAGTCAGCCGGCAATATCCAGAGCGTTCTCTTTACTATGGAAAAACTCCAACTATACAGTCTTTCCCCGTAATGCTACAATGAAGCTGTATTTCAGGGCGAAGTAAGTTAGGGCGGAGTAAGTTAGGAAAGAAAGAGTGGAAAGGAGGTAGTATGCCCTTTGCACAGCTCATGGCGGTTTTACCGCTTAGAGATGTGGCATACTCCTTGCGAGTACCGTCGAACTCAAACGGCTTGAAATGTAATAAGGACGAGAATGAAACCGTAATTGCTCATAGGAGTGATTGCGGTCTTTTTTTGTCCCAAAATCGAAAGGAGCAATTTACTATGAGTGAACCCAGCAACGGCGCGTGGCCCTTTCAGGAGATCCCCGAAGAAGAAGGATTGGACATCAGCGCAATTTTTGGAGACAGCAGCGCTGCACCGCAGGGAGACCCGTTTGCGCCTCCAGCGGCAGTACAGAGCGTTCAGCAGCCTCCGGCACCCGTGATGCAGGAAATCACACCGTCAGTTACTGCAACATCCCACTCGGCAACCGCACCCATCGTTAATACGCCTGCCAAGGTGCCAGCCGAAGCTCCTGCGGAGAATCCCATTGCCGCGGCCTTTGAGCAGAAAACAGCGGAGAATACCAAAAAGGGCCTGTTGGAAAAGCCGCCGGTATTTTACCACAAGGGCGTGAAAGAGGAGATCGACGATCCCTCCATGACCTTTGAGGAGCTGCGCATCCGTAAGTCCGATGATTTTACCGATCTGGAGGAAGGCAAAAGGGTATCCTGGAGCGTGGAATACTGCGGTATTCGTAAAGAGGTCAAAGACCCCAAGGGAACCACGATCATTTCCATGAAGGAGATGATCGAACGCTCCCGCGAATTTCTCGACGCCCTCAAGAAAACGAAGGACAAAGCCCCTTGCTGCTATGTAAAGCCAAAGGTGGAAATGAAAACCAAGGGGAATGCCGCTTATAAGGGGAAATTCGGCACCTTGGAAGAGGCCCGCACCTCGGATAAGGTCATCTGCCTGATCCCCTCCAACGACGGCAGGATCTATGAGCTTCGCAAGATGGAGCAGGGCGAGTTTATCGCCCCCAAAAAGAATGTGGTGGATTTCTCTGAGGTCAGAGCCGGGTTTTCCCCGGCTCTGCCGAAAATCCCCGCCGAGCTGATGGGACAGATCATCGCCTTTTTCCGTGCCTTTATGACGGATCATGGGGAGAATGAAGCATTTGCCCAGATTTACTGGGACAAGGCGGAAAAACGCTTTTTTGCCTACGTCCCCAAGCAGAGCGTGTGCAAGGAGGAAGTAGAGGCCGATCTCCATGACTGCCCCTATGACGATGAAGAGCGGTATCTTTGCTACGCGGATATCCACTCTCATAACAGCATGGATGCCTTTTTCTCCGGTAAAGATGATCAGGATGAGCGCTCCACAGGACTCTACCTCGTTTTGGGAAAACTTGATAAATTCTATCCGGACGTCAAAGCACGTATTTTCTGCGGCGACTCCTTTGTATCCATCGATCCCAATATTGTGATGGAAGGATTGGAGCAGCCGTTTCCCAAGGAATGGTTGACGCAGGTAAGTATCCGCAGCAGAAAGTCCGAGCGATTCAAAAAGCCGGATAAGCGCAGCTTCCGGGACCTTCTGGAGGAGGCGTTCCTATGAAGTTTCCAACGGATCGCCCGGTCAAGGTGGTCATGCTGGGGGCTGGCGGCACAGGAGGCTATGTTGCCCCGTATGTGTTTCGCCTGCTTCATATGCTGGATCGTCCTGCCCGCTTTGTTGTCTGCGATGGGGATATTGTCGAGCCAAAGAACCTGGACCGGCAGAACTTTGTCCCCGCAGACTTGGGTGAAAATAAAGCCCGCGTGCTGGCAGAGCGGTATTCCACTGTGCTTGGAATGGAGACAGAGTATGTTCCCAGCTTTATTGAAAAGCTGCCGGATCTGATGGAACTGATCGAGCCGAAGGAATGGGAGTTGAATCCCTATTCTACCAAGCGGACGAAGGAAATGGTACTGCTGCTGGGCTGCGTGGATAACAATAAGACGCGGCAGCTCTGCCATCAGGCTTTTCATCAGAGCGAGGAACTCATCTACATCGACAGCGGCAACGGAAAGTACACCGGGCAGGTCGTGTGCGGCGTGCGAAGAAACGGAAGAACGATCCGCAAATCCATCGGCGGCGTTCATCCTGAAATGCTGAAGGACACCGACCTGTTCCCTTCGGAGATCAGCTGTGCGGAAGCCGCACAGGAAGATCCGCAGAGTATTGTGGCCAATGTGACTGCGGCGACCGCTGTGCTCATCATGGTCTATAACATTCTGACACATGGAGAAAACAATGCCATGCAGACGGATTTTTCCACCCGAACGCTCCGGATGCAGACGGTGCTGGAAAAACAGACAAGGAGGCGTGCAGCATGAGTCGTGCAGTAGTTGACGCAAAAGAGTTTTCCCATGCAATGAGCAAAATCAGTAAAATCCTCAAAAAGTGCGCAATACCCATTCTGGAGGAGGTCTGTCTCCGGATTCAGAATGGGCGCTGCACATTGACGGCAACAGATCTCGAAACATGGTTTACGGCAGAGCTCCCGGCTTCGGGCGATGATATGTTCTTTGCTTTCCGAAAAACCAAGGACATCCTGCGCGCCTGTTCCCACTTTGCCGGTGAGCTGACGATGGAATTTTCCGAAACGCGGAGCGGCAGCAAAAAAGTCGGAAGGGTTCTGCTCCGCTGTGAACGCCGCGGTGCGGAATTTGAGGTCTACGACGGAGCGGATTATCCGAATACGCCGCAGGCTTCGGAGGGAGATGCATTCTCAGTAAGCAGCGCGAGACTTTCCGCCTGCGTGGAGCGTGTGCGCTATGCTGCGGAAAAGCCAAGCGTGAGTGCAAGACCCGCTGCGATCTGCGTGCAGTTTTGCGGGAATCGCGTCTATGCACTGGATGGAACCCGCCTTGCCTGCGATACGCTGGAAGGTGTTTCTTTCCCAAAGCCTTTTTTGGTGCGCGCCGATGTGCTTGCGCACCTGAGTGCTTTCGGCAAGGGAGATATGACCGTGCGGATCGGAAGCAGCCATGTGCTGTTTGCAAGCGGCAATCTGCGTATGCTTGCCCGCTTACAGGGCGTGGATCCCTATAACGTGGATGCGGTGATTCCTAAAGGGTATCGTGAGAGCGTGACTGTCAAAACGGCTGATTTTGTGCGGGAACTGAATTACCTGAAGGAATGCTCTGCGCTCACGGCAAAGCCTTATGTGCGCTTTGCAGGCGAACAGCTTTCCATTGCGGCGTCCGGCGGAGCATTTGAAACCGGCATTGAGGTGAGGGGCCGCGGAGACATGGTTCTCGGCTTTGATCTCTACCATATGCTGGATGCCCTGAAGCAGTTTAAGGGGGAAGCGGAGGTTTGCATCCATCTCAGCAGTCCTTATGCTCCCATCGTGATCGATGCTGCGGGGCGCAGTGATTTTGCCCTGGTGGTGCCGGTCCGACTGAAAGAGAAAATGGCAGCTTGAAAAGAAAAACAGATGGCATAGCCATCTAAAAAAGAAAAAGGAGAATACAAGATGAAAACCGTTTACATTCCAAAGGGAGAAACCGTCCATTATGAGTCTCTGGCAACGGAGCATCTGGTGGTGCATGGCCGCCTTCATGTGACCTATGGTGTCAAGGCGCAGAGCATCACCGGAAGCGGCGTGATCGACGCCGGCAGCATCAACGCGGATACTGTCTGCATCGACGATGTGGAAAGCGGCACCGTGATCTGCAAGCGTCTGATCGCCAAGCGTGTGCAGGCGCCGGAGGTGTTCGCCTCTGAGAGTGCCGCCGTATCCTGTTTCCTCTCCGCAGCCTATGTGGAAGCGGGAAAGCTGACGGCAGCGATCAGTGAGGTGGATGAGGTCGTGGCGCAGGAGGTCGTGAATCTCACGCCGAAAAAGCGCACCCTCTTCGGTACACTCTTTGCCTCCATGCTGCGCTCGTTCTGGACGGCGCTGACAGCGCCCGGGCAGAAAGCTGAAGCTCTGGATGCTGAATTTGTGCCCGCGCAGGAAGACCACACGGAAACTGTGCAGAATGAAGGGAGCGCGGAGTTCTCTGCATCTGACCAGAGCGCATCGGAAGTCGAAGAAAAGCAGGAAGATGTAGTGGATGAGGAACTCAACCGTATCGTTGGGCTCTTTAAGCTCTCACGCGAGCAGGGTTATACCCTCAAGCTGATTCCCGGGACACCGGAGGAAAACGCGCCTGTTTTCGATTTCGAAAACGAGCGCATCCTTCGCCCCGCAGCTTAACTGCCTATGTGTGAAGTGAAAGTGGAAAGCAGAACCCGCGTAGAGGAACACGGCCGCACCGTGCTCTATGAAAAGATCTATCGCGGTGTTCCGACGCAAGGCGGCGGACTGCGCCTGCTGGCATATTATGAGCGGCGGATCCCCCTTGCCCATATGCAGATGGAGCTGCGGGCGGTGGGACACGAAAAAGAATGGAAGGGAGCGGCGTGAGTCGCCCGAACGGAAGGCAAGGAACAGATCTTGTTCCTTGCCCTCTTTTATCCGGAAATAAAGGAGGATACAACATGTCTATCAAATCACAGGAAGGTCACATGCGGCAGCTTGCGCTGCTGCTGACCGCTGATTTAGGTTGCATCTTTGGCGAGAGGGAAAGCGGACCCAACGGAAGTAAGAAAGCTTTTTTGAATGTGGGGAAGGTATTCCTCCGCACCCTTGCCAAGGATCTTGGACTGCACGAGGTTACAGTCAGTGCAAACAGCGGCGGCATCGCGGTGTCGGGAACATGCTCCCTTTATGGAATGTGGGAGGACAGTGGCATTGCGGTGTGGATCGAGCAGCGCTTGTGCGCGGATGGGAAGGTGCTTTGCTATCGGATGATCCGAAGCAGCAGGGACTTCAAAGGCGGATACAATCATTTTCTCACCAGCAGCGACCTGAAAACCTGGTCATATCCGCAGCTTTTGGAGACGCTGAGTGCCTTGCGGAAGGATGGGTGCCGTTATGAGCGAGCTGCCTGACCTTTCCACGCAAAAGCCGTATGCTCTGGATCAGCTTGCGCAGCTTCAAGGTAAGATCGTCCGGCTCTCCCAAAGCATGGTTTTGCAGCGGGCGCGGATTGAGCGCTGCCGCCAAAGTGACCTTGCCGCGGCACGGGACATTTACGCAGAACTGAGTAAGACGCGGGAAACCTTGGTAGAAGCACTCGCACAGGCGCAGCTTTTTCTCATGGAAATGGAAGAATACGCACTTGCGAAAGTATCCGGACAGCTTCGGCAGGGCCTTGCGGGATTTGTGCTGATGAGCACCGGCTATAAGAGCGTCTACGAGGCTCTGAGCCGTTTTGCCTCATCCCTTCCTGTAGGGCAAAAGACCAATGCTGCGGTGGTAGGCCGGCTGATGAACAACATTAAGCTGGGCTATTACCCAACAGACCCGGATAATATCGATCTTCTTTTGCGGGGGATCCGATTTCCGGAAGGTGTGACCACGAACTTGTTGGATCCCTGCTGCGGCTGCGGCAAGGCACTTCGACAGTTGGCGCAGGGCAATAACTGCTATGCCTATGGCGTGGAACTGGACGAGAGCCGCGCGGAGGAAGCGCAGACAAGGCTTCACCGCGTGGGCTTTGGCAGCTTCTTTCATAGCAGCATCAGCCGCGAAGCTTTCCATCTGCTGTTTCTTAACCCGCCGTATCTCTCGGTCATCAATGAGAGCGGCGGACGCTCCCGGCATGAAAAGCGCTTCCTGATTGAAAGCCTGCCTGCGTTGGCATACAGCGGCCTACTGATCTATGTGATTCCCTATTACCGTTTAACGCCGGATATCTGCCGTATCCTTGTGGACAATTTTGATGATCTTTCCGTCTGGCGCTTTACCGAGAGAGAATTTCGGAAATTCAAGCAGGTAGCGGTGTTGGGCATCCGAAAGCCCAGGGAGACCGAACCACAGGATACCCTCTGGCTGGAGGAGCTTGCGTCCGCACCCATGTCCATTCGCTCTCTTGCAGAGTTGCCGGAAGAACGCTACGCTCTGCCAGATCACCCGATAGAGGTCAACACCTTCAAGGGTGAGCGGTTCAACCAGAAGGAATTGGAGCAGCAGCTTCGGCGCTGCAACAGCTTTGCGCAGATGATGGCGCGCAGCGAACTGGACAGCGGCGTAAAGCGGCCGCTGCTCCCGCTCTCCATCAGTCAGATCGGACTGATCGGCGGCTCCGGTATGATCAACGGCCTCATAGCGTGCGATACGCCGCACATCATCAAAGGCCGCATCGTCAAGGTCATCCGCACAGAGAGCGAGGAAAAGTTCAGCGTGCAGGGCAATCACATTGGCAGCGAAGTGAAAGAAACCATTACAAACAAAATGATTTTCAATGTCCTGACGCCAAACGGCTTTAAGGCATTGACATGAAAAGAGGCGGAATTTATGCAAGACAAAAAAGCGCGTTTTCGCTGCGGTCAGCTCTGCACGACGCCTGCGGCATTGAATAAGGTCGGAAGAGCAGGGCTGATCCGGCTTTTGGAACGCCATCTGAGCGGCGATTGGGGTGATACCTGTGAAAGCGATGCAAGGACCAATGAGGAGGCGCTTCGCAGCGGGAACCGGATTATTTCATGGTATCAGGTATCCAAAGAGCTTCGCATTATGATCATCACGGAAGCGGATCGCTCTGCAACGACGATCCTGCTGCCGGAAGAATATTGAGGTGAATGAGAATGAAGTTTTGCAACATGGCAGTTGTTGTTCCGGTAGATCAGCTCACCGGCAGCAAGGCCGCGCTCAGCGCGCAGGTTTGGGGACAGGTATCCAATCTGCTGATGCCTGCCTTGGGAAAGCTGTACCGCCAGTTCCATCCCGCAAATGACGCATGGGGCCATAAGCTCACCAGTCCTTTCGGTGTGGTGCTGGGCTGTCAGGAGCCGGAGCTGTTCTTAACGCTCTTCCTGGCCGGGCAGCAGACACAGCAGGAGGCCGCTGCATTTCACGCAGCCGCCATGATCAAAAAGGTGGATATGGACAAGGCACAGAAAGCGGGCGATTCGCTTATCTGCCCCGTAGTGGTCGATGGCAGCGATCCGGAGCTGATGATTCATGCGCTGTGGCACATTTCGCTGCAAAAAGGCGCGCCGCTCCCAGACTGCGGGATCTACTATGCCGCCCTCGGGCGTGCGGTCGCATCTCAAGAGGAACAGCGGGCGATTCTGTCAAACCCTGCCGGATATGCCCTTTGCGTCGTGCGGCTCAGCCCGGAGGTGGAAAAAGATGACTGCATTTGATCGGAATGTTTTCGTAAAAATGCTGCTTTCTGTTTCGCAAAAAGACGACGCGGCGTTATTCCCCAAATCAGAGCGCAGCCCGTATATCCAAAAGCTGTTGGAAGCCTTTGATAAAGAAGAAACCATTGACCTTTCTATCATTGATTGGGATGCGTTCCAAATAGAGAATGTAACGCCCGAAAATTATGAGTGGGTCTATCATCGGGTCTTCGATGGTTGGATACAGGGCTTTATCCACTACTGTCGGAAAGCTCCTGTTTTCCAGCGGCAAGAGCGTTCTTTCTTTTGAGGTGCCGGTTATGTATGGAATTGAGTATGAAGACGATATCCTGCTGCTTCTGCGTATGATTAAATTCCTGCATATGCAGTCTCCGGATGCCGCACACATCTTTTGCCAAAGCCACCCTGTCGTTGATATGGAGGAGCTTCTCATGGTGATCGATGAAGTTATGTGGGATATTTTTGACGATGTGAACTTTTTCTTTGATGAAGAGTATGAAGCGACCGTCGTGCAATGCTCCCATCCAATCATCGACCGGCTGTATGAGCAGGGGCGCGCTTCTGATCCGAAGCACGGAAGCAGGCAAAGCGTATGGAGTAAAAAGCTGCACGATATTACTGAGTATTTCGTGCTGGGGGCAACAAACTCCGTTTACAAATTCTCACAGCATATCGCCGGAGATCATGTCGTTCTGGAGTTTTGCCTGTCGCCGGATTACTACGAGCCGCTCTATTTTGCAAATTCGCTGGTGGATCTGCTTCGTTACTGCCAATGCAGCATCCGGCGAATAGAGGCAAAACTTGCTGAGAGAGAAACGGAAAACACAAGAAAGGAGGCTGCCTGATGCAGCCGGCTGAAAACAAGGATTATTCGAGAGATGTCATTCTGCGGTTATCTCCTACCAGAAATACGATCATTGTAGAGGAGCAAAAACCGGGCGGCATTGCCGCCTACAGGGAAATCGATCCTCTGGAGCTGTACTATGTTATCAACCAGAGCTATGCCAGCAATGATTATCTGGACAGCGGCTTTCTTCCGGAACACTGCCTTCACCTATCCATGTCCGCCACGGAGAAGTATTTCGTACTTTGGAATCCGGAACTGCGGGCAGATGTGATCTATGGGGACAGGGAATACCCAAATTTTCCGATTCCCCGCATGGTGTTTGGCGTGCGGGTTCTGGAAAACGGCAAAGTCGCGGAGTGTTCCATGGGCGTCGTTGCCGATGAAGCGCCAACCGTAGATACGCCGATGTTCTTTTACCCCTTTTCCAATGTCCATTCGAATGATCGGGTCTGCACGGGCAACAATGTGCTGCCGCGGTATCGAAAGATTTCCGCGCTGAAGAACTTTCCCCGGTATCTGCTGGGTCTACCTGACAACGACGATATGTATGACAGGGAGCATAACAGATTAAAGCTTTCGCACGGAGAGCTTCTGGAGCATCTCAAGGACAAAGATCCCGCATATTACTACACGGACATTCTGGTATCCAATGGAAAAACACTGGGAGATTTTATCAGCAGGAGGTAACATCATGGCACAGCTTAACCCAAAAGAAATGCAGCAGGCTCTCGCAAAGCCATTCGCCCCGGAGGATCTGGAATGGCGGCTGCAGAACACGATAGAAGAGAAGATGCGCGGCCTGGCTGTTCCCTATGTGACAAACCGCGCCATTCAGAACCGCCTGGACGAGGTCTGCGGGCCGGAGAACTGGTATAACGACTTCAAGCCCTGGCATAGCAACGGGAAAAAGGAGGCACAGCTTTGCGGCATCGCCATCTACTTTGAAGGCCGCGGCTTCATTACCAAGTGGGACGGCGCCGAGGACTCGGATATCGAGGCTGTCAAGGGCGGCCTATCCGACAGTATGAAGCGCGCTGCCGTCCAATGGGGGATCGGCCGCGTGCTGTACGACCTTAATACCGTCTGGGTCGAGATTGAGAAGCGCGGGCGCAGCTTTGTGATCAAGGACAGCGAACGCGTCAAGCTGGATAACGCTTATCTGAGCGCGCTGAAGCGCCTGGGGTTGACACCGGCCGCGGCCTGCGGCATTCAATCGCTGCTGACACCGAAAACCCTGCCGGGGCAGACAGCGCCGGAGGAAAACGCGCCTGCAGCAAATCCGCAGCCAAAGCAGGGCAATTCCCAGCCCACGCCTGCATCGGCTCCGCAAAGAGCAGACCGGTCTACGACACGGAGCGCTTCACAGCAGACTCTGCCCGCACAGCAAAGCAGAGCGGCAGCTTCCCGCACCGTTCCCTTTAGCCCGCCGCAGAGCGCAGCGCGGCAGAGAACAGACTGCTATGTGGTTCTGAACACCAAGGTACAGGGCGGTATGAGCGGCAGCAGCACGCTTGTTACGCTCCGAGCGCCGGACGGCAAGCAGATCCCGGCCTTCGCCCGCGGCGCACGGCCCGAACTGAGCGCAGGCAGCATCCTCAGCAATGTAAAGCTCACTGTGCGTCAGCAGGATACCGTGGCATTTTATGTGTTGGAATCCTACGAGATCGTCCCACAGGAGGACAGGGCGGCATAAACAGCGATTCAGCGAAAAATGGAAAGGAGCAATTCTTTGAAAAAGATCGAGCAGTTTCAAATCACCAGCCTGATGCTTTCGGGCTTCAAGTCCTATGAGGAGCCGACAGAGCTGGTGTTCGGCAACCCCACGGTCATCACAGGCGGAAACGGGCGAGGGAAAAGCAGCATTGCAGACGCCATCGCCTTTGCCGTTACCGGCTGTCCCTTCTTTGGCGAGCGTGGAATTGACCGCCTGCACAATGAGAATAACCCCGATGTCGCCATTCGGATGTGCTTTGTGGACGAAACAGGCACGCTCCATGAGCTCAATCGCACCCGCAGGAAAAACCGCATGACCATCACCTATGATGGCTATGAGATCCGGCAGTTGGATCTGGCAGATCTCTTTGGAGAGCGGGATGTGTTCTTGTCCATCTTCAATCCCTTGTACTTTATCGAGGAGTTGGGAGAGGATGGGAAAAAGCTTTTAGAGCGGTATCTTCCCACGATCCCTCATGAAACGGTACTCTCTCAGTTATCTGAGCCCGTGCGGGAACATCTCAAAAACGAGACGATTCTCTCGCCGGAGGGCAGTCTCAAGCGCTGCCGGGAGGAGATCCGGGGTCTGGAGGAACGCATTACCTATCTGAGAGGCCAGAAGGACTTGGCGGCGTCGCAGGGGGAATCCCATGAGCAGGCCGAGCAGGAGCTGACCTTGCAGGCAGACACCCTTCGCAAGGAAATCGCGGAACTGGAGCAAAGGCGGTTTTCCAGCATGGATGTAAGTGACATGCAGGAGCGGCTTGTAGAACTGAGCGGACGATATGAGGAAGCTGCCAAGGATGAACGCACCGATACTTCCAAATTGCGGGAACAGCTTCAGACCTTGCGGGAAAAGATCGCCCGCAGAGAAGGGGAGCAGTACCAGTCCAAATTCACGGAAGCGTTGGCGGAAGCGTCTGCCAGAGTCAAAGACCTGGGCGTGCGGTATCAGCGGGAAAGCGCTGCATATAAGGCGTTTCATGCCGGTATGGAGTGTCCTGCCTGTCACCGGAGCGTGACAGAGCAGAGCTTGCCCGAAGTGCAGGCGGCGCTGAAAAAAGTGCTCTCCGAGCTTTATGCTGCCGGCAGTGAACAGCGCGCTCAGCTGATAGAGCTTCAGGAGATGGACAAAAAGGCTGCGGATACCTTCGCACAGTTCAAAGAAGATGACCTTGGCAAATGGGCCGCGGAAGCTGCGGAAATGGAGCAGCGCTGTGCCTCGCTTGCGGAGCAGGCTTCCGCAGAAACGGAGCGCCTGCGCGCAGAGATCCAGACGCTGACTGCTGACCTGGAGTACGGCAATCTTTCGCAGTCGGAATACGACCACCTCGGTACATGCCGGGAGGAACTGCGGCAGAGCGAAGCGAAAATAGCGGCGCTTCAGACTATGACGGCGGCGCAGCTTCCTGATTTTGACCGGGAGATCGCGCAGGCCAATGCCAGCATTGCGGAGATCAAGCGCAAAATGGCCAATGTGATCGCCTACATCAGCAAGCGGGCGGAGCTGACCTTCTCGCAGCTTAAAATGAACCGTGTGGAGATCTCACTCTACGATGTGGTGAAATCCACAGGGGAAGTCAAAGACACCTTCAAATTCCAGTATGGCGGCCGCCGTTACGACCGACTCTCTCTTTCGGAGAAGATCCGGGCCGGCATGGAGGTCTCTGAGCTGATGAAGCGGCTGACGGGACGAAATTACCCCGTGTTTGTCGATAACATGGAGTCGGTAGATGACCTTGCCAATGTAAGGCCCACCGGACAGATCATCATGGCAAAATGTGTCAGCGGCGCGGCGCTGCAGGTAAAACCCGTAAGACCCATTGCCTTTGCGGAGCAGAGAGCCGCATGACGGAGGTGAAACCGTTTGGCCGCAAAAATTTACGATAAGATCCCCATTGTGGACACGGCCAGACGGTGTGGGCTTGTCCTCGACTCCCGGACGCTGCGGCGAAAGGAAGTCGAGGCAAGCTGCCCCTTCTGCGGTGACCATGGGCAGGGGAAATATCATTTAAGCCTTAATACGGATACCGACCAATACCGCTGCAATCTCTGCGGCGCACACGGAAACAGCGTGAGCCTGTATGCACGGATCAAAGGGATCTGTAACAAAGAGGCTTATCTGGAGCTGGCGCATGAGAGCAAGGTCTACCCCTTGCCCCAACCGCCATCTCCCCAAACACAGGAACGGCAGCCCTGCTCATTGGAGCAGCGCCATGCCGTGTATTCGGATATGCTGGCGCATCTGACGCTTCTCCCAAAACACGGCGAGAATCTCTTAGAACGGGGCTTGAGCGAAGAGCGCATCCGAAGAAACGAGTACCGCAGTATGCCGGAAACAGAGCGCGGGCGTCGGCTTTTGGCCGACCTCCTGCGCAGTCACGGCCATGACCTGCACGGTATTCCGGGCTTTCGCACCTATTATGGCGACTGGACGCTCTCCGGCCCCAACGGTTTCCTGATTCCGGTTCGGAACAAGGATGGGCTGATTCAGGGGCTGAAGATCCGTCTGGATGATGCGCAGCAGGCCAATCGCAAATACCGCTGGCTTTCCAGCCGAAATCTGCCATCCGGTACCCGCAGCTATTCGTGGGTGCATGTGACAGGGAACACCCAAAGCAAGCGTGCGTTTCTGACGGAAGGTCCGCTGAAGGGTGATGTAGCCAGTTTCCTTGCGCAAGATGCACTCTTTATCTGCATCGGCGGCGTCAACGCGCTGAATGGCTTGAATGATACCATCCGAGGTCTTGGTGTCCGCGAAGTCATAGAGACGATGGACATGGATCAGATGACCAATCCAAATGTGCGCAGCGCCATTCTCACCATGCGGAAGGAAGTGCGAAAGATCCCAGGTATTCGCTATTCAAAATACACATGGAATCCCGCCTATAAGGGAGTGGACGACTACCTTCTCAGTCAGGCGGCAACCATGTAACAAAGGAAGGACAACAATATGGAAGAAAAGATCATCAACATGAATCAGTTTCTCGGTGCGGCGCAGGGCGATCAGGAGCATATGCTTGGAAAGTTCTTATACTTTTCTCTTGCAAACCTGCTGGTGGATAAGGATGAACTGTCCTCGCTGTGCGAGAGCATGGGCATTCCCTACACCGGCAGCACCCGGCTTTCTCTCGGCGATGCGTTCCGCTCTGCCACAGGCGATATCCGGGAGCGTGTTCCGGTCACGGTAGACGGTGAGACGAACATCTATCTTGCCTATTGCCGCGATAATAAGCGCACCGCCGGTGTTTTTTCGCGGGAACTGGTCAAAGAGACCTTGAATCGCGAAACTAACCGGTATGAAAAGCTGGCGAATATCAGCTGCGGTAAGAACGACGGGATGTTCCGCTGTGATAATCTCGTGCTGGACGATGCGGTGGATGTGCAGGGCTGCTGCCGAAAAGCGGAGGAGCTTTTTGAGCTCTACCAGCGATGCGCAAACCGCAAGCAGATCGAGACCATCTGCGTCAATTTCCTGCGGGGAATGGAGGCAACCAAACTGAGTGTCACCGGCCATATGTACTTTGTCCCCCGCACTTTTATGGAGCGCGTGGATATTTTCGAGGATTTCATCACCCTGCTCAGCGGCCTAAACAAAAAGCAGACGCCGCTGGTGGTCAACAGCTTCTACATCATTGACGATGCCAAGCAGCGGGATAAGATGACGGAGGAATTCTATCTGGCCGTGAAAAAGGAGATCGCGGCCTATCAGGAAAAGTGCGACTACCTCATTAAGAGCAGCAGCCAGAGTCCCGCGGTTATGGAACGCTGGGTACTCAAGGTGCAGGCGCTGGAGGAAAAGAAACGCCACTATGAGGGGGTGCTGCAGCGTGAATTGGACGGGCTGGACGATGAATTTTCCGTCCTGAAGCTCCTCTCGCAGGAACTCCAGGTCAGGGCAAACGGCATCCGCAACTTGCGATTTCAGCAAAGAGCGGCATAAATAAAACAATGGGGGCATCGGCAGTTGAGCCGATGCCCCTTTCGATTTTGATGATAAGTGCGTCAAATGTAGCAAGAAATATTAAGTTCGCTATATCTGAACAACGGAACTGGCGCAATGTACTTACACCGGCTCCGATAGGAATGTGGTGCTCCTATTCTACACGGCTTCCGGAGTTTACACAAATTTTGGGATGGTCTCTAATTTTTTTCAAACTGCGCTGCATTGATTATGGGCACTTGGTCTGCAACCCCATCATTTCTATTTTTGGGGATTTCCTTCGTCTGTAAAATTACGCTTAAGTGCACTGTTCGTTATTATTCCCAAAATGATAATAACAGCGAGTTGAATTACAATAACGCACCCACCGCAAAAGCCGATAAATGCTATGGTTTTCCCGATTGAGTATAGCATAGCCAAAGATGAGAATATGGCGGTCCAAGGGGCACCTTTGTACCACAACCTTCCAAAATGTTTCTGAGCAAATTCCCATGTCAAAGGATTTTTCATAGATCTTTTTGTTCGAAATCCCTTCGTGTTATTAATGTATTTAGGCGGTGAAGTCAAATATTTTTTCCCAACAAAATACATTGCGCATGGGATTATCAATGTTACCAGAAACATGTATATCCAAAACAACATGCTAACCGCTCCTTTCTAAAATTGATCATCACTTGCGTTATATTATCATTTACAGTTAGAGTTCGTCAATGGCCATTGGGAAGTTGTCAATGAAGGCTACTGATATGATTGCCATATCCTGCGCGAGTATTGTAAAAATGCTGTAACGGATTTTCGAAGAGCAAGTTTCCCCCCTATTGGATCGGTTTGAAGCCTATGACTGGTCTGTACTGGGGAGCCGCTTGAAAATAAAAGAAAAGGCGATAACTTTTCTGGAAGCGTCCAAAATGGGAGGACTTCATCGTAATAAGTATAGTAGGAGACACAAAAGAGTTTTATATATCGCATTTTGATGTGTAAGTGAATCAGTCCGAAATGATCAAGTAAAGCTAGACGCTGCTATGAGCCATCATGCAAAACGGCTGGGAGAGGCGTTTACCTTCTCTCAGCCGTTCATTTTGTTTGAAACCTCTTCTTTGCAGTGTTCCTTCTCATAGCGGATCTGCTGCAGCACCGCTCTGGCGGCGGCTGCAGCCATGCGCTGTTCCTCTTCACTAAAACTGGACAACTCTTGAAAAAGCTGTTCGGTATCCTGCGCCAGACCGCAATCATAATTAAAAATATCATTAGGGGCGATGTCCAGCAGGCGAACCATCACAAACAGGTTTTCAAAACGGGGGTTTCCCCTGCCATTCTCTATTTCCAGAATCGTTCGTGGCTGAACCCCGACCTTTTCTGCGAGATAGTCCTGTGTGATCCTCTTGCGCTTGCGGGCTACGCGAACGACCTTGCCTAAGTTAATCTTCACTTCCTGCATTATAACTCACCTCGACATAATCTTATAATGCAGTATGACAAGTATGAATGTGTTAATTCAGCATACAAAGGTGTTCTATACTTCATTAACGGGAGGAGACTTTGTATGATGCCTTCGTAGCATACGGATTGCAGTATCTTCTCCATAAACGACGGATGAAGTTCTACCGCAAGATGTATGCTGCGGCACTTCTATGTGAGTTTTTACAGCATGTTGGCAGGATATTAAACGCATATTTTCCGGAGGACAAGCTAGCAGAGATATTCTTGACGGCCGTTCAGTGCGGGATGCCGCACAGAGAGGGTGTGCGTCGGCTTCTATACGATCTTGATTTCAACCATGGATCGCTACGCTTCCGTAGTTGGGATAACTCCATATTTTCTCAAGGCACTTTCGCGGGTTATGATATCCGTGAAAGTGCCTTTTGCTTTGCCATATCAGGCAACCGACAGATTCGCTGCCGTTCTCCGCCTGCAGCACTCATGGCAATCAAAAATCTATAACAGAAAGGAAAGTGCTATGAGTAAGTACGTTTTGAAGCTGTTGGAGAGCTATAACGAGCGTGAACGCAAGATTGCGGTACTTCGGTATAATCTGGAGCACCCGGCCAAAGTAAGCAGGTCAGAACAGATCGAAGCCATGAACTTCGGACATGGCGATGGTCTTGGGCATAGTGCGGGACATATTTCCAATAAGACCCTTTACATTGCGCTCAATTACGAAGAACAGGCGGAACGCATGAATGCGGAGTCGGCACATGAAATTGCAAAGGAGCTGTTTGCTTTGGAATGCGAGCAGAGACGCCTGACATACTTTATTGGTCTATTGGATAAGCGGCAGGCGGAGGTGATTCGTCTGGTGTTTGTGGACGGCATTCCCACGAAGGAAGTTGCTGCAAGTTTTGGCTTGACCTACCGCACCATCGACCGGATCAAGCGTACTGCCATTGAAAACCTCGTGGAGATGTATGCCTATTCCGATCAGTTTCAAGTCTGATTTTTGAAAATGTCCTAAAAATGTCCGAGCCGATGTACTTGAAGTGTCATATGACACTATGGTATGATTAGGCTGATAAAAAGGAGATGCCCCCGACGAACAGGGGCATCTCCTTTGTCGTTTGCCTGTCAATCAATATTATTTGAGAGAGGAGTTGTGTCATGGCTCTTACGTATCAAGGAAAGCTGTTTGCAGAATATCCTGATGTGGTATCCGTTAGGCAGATGTGCATCATGTTGGGCGGAATCAGCATGAAAACAGCTTACAAATTGTTGGGGAATGGTGAGATTCACCATCTGAAAATTGGTAAGTCATTTAAGATACCAAAGATTTGCGTGATCGAGTATCTGCTTGGCTGACGGTAAAATTTTGGCGCAAGGATTTCAAAATAAAGTTTTTAGGTGCATTGGAGAGAACGGCAGCTTATGGTATAATTGATCTGCCATTGACAGATAGGTTGTACCGCTACAAAAAGGAGGAACAACATGGTAGCGGGTCATCTGCAAACAAAAAAAGGTTACTATTATATGGTGCTGAATTTGAAATCCGAAGATGGCAATCGCAAGTCCAAATGGATTTCAACAGGGATACCGGCAACCGGGAAGAAAAATGCAAAGTTGGCGGAAGAAATGTTAGCTGAAACCAGATGCACCTATAAAGATGCTGCACCATCTTGTGCAGTATCTCCCGTGATCAGCAGAGAAGATATTTCTTTTTCTGACTACATGATCAAGTGGCTGGGTATCATCAAAAACTCTGTGGAGGTAGATACATATGCGGGATATGTAAACAATATTGAAAAGCGAATTGTCCCATATTTTCGTGGACAAAGAATGCTGCTCAGAGAGCTGACTGCGCTGGATGTGGAGAATTTTTACAGCTATTGTTTCAATGAACTGCACCTGAAAGGAACCACGGTTCAGCGTTTTCATGCGAATATCCATAAGGCAATGAAGTATGCTCGTAAACACGATTTAATTGCCTCGAATCCGATGGACAATGTGGAGCGGCCAAAGAGTCAAAGATATGTTGGAGCATTTTATTCTGTGTCGGAACTAGAAACGCTCTTTCAAGCAGTGAAAGGTGATCCTTGCGAGTTCCCTGTTCTAATGGCAGCTTTTTATGGCTTGCGAAGGAGTGAGATCATGGGGCTCCGGTGGAGGGCAATCGACTTTGAAAACAATCTGATTACGATTGACCATACAGTTGTTCAGTGTATGTGCGATGGGACGACCATCACGGTCGAAAAGGATCGTACAAAAAATCAGTCAAGCTGCCGCTCAATGCCGTTGGTTCCGCAATACCGCGACCTTTTGCTGCGTATGAAAGTACGGCAGGAATACTGTCGGAAGCTGTGTGGAAATTGTTATACAGAAAGCGAGTATATCTTTGTAAACGATATGGGAGCACCCTATCAGCCGAACTATGTAACACAGCATTTCAAGCTCATCTTGAGGAAAAATCACTTGCGCAATATTCGCTTTCACGACTTGAGACATACCTGCGCTTCGTTGCTGCTAAAAAATGGCGTGCCAATGAAGGATATACAGGAGTGGCTTGGACACAGTAGCTATAACACGACCGCAAATATCTACGCACATCTGGACACATCGTCAAAAAACACTTCAGCATCGAAGATGAGCAATGTTGTTATCATTGAACCAGGCATCAGCACAAGCGTTTGAAAGAGGATTGTGGAGAGAACTGCGGAGAGAACTGTGAAAAAACAGAGCGAAATGGATGCTTTTCATGGGAGAAAAGAAGAAACGCCTGATGCCTCAAATGCTGAGGTATCAAGCGTTTCAGAGGATGGTGCCGGTGGTGGGACTCGAACCCACACGGTGTCGCCACCGGCGGATTTTGAATCCGCTACGTCTACCATTCCATCACACCGGCACATTTTATCGAGAAACTCCCTGAAATTCTCATAGGAGAGAACAAGGAGAGAACTCACTATAAAAGCCATATTTTATTGTATCTGGGAAGCCTTGAAAAATCAAGGATTTTACCAGAGTTCATACTGCCAGACTTACTGGCTTTTGAGTCCGGTGCGTTTAACGTTCCGAAAAAAGTGACCGCGCAGGGTGTGGTTGTGGCGGTATTTTACAGCACGGTAGGCAGTCAGTCAAACAGAAATAATTCTGGCGCAGAGAAATAAAACGGATGCAAAGAAAGGAGAGTGCCATCATGGTGTCTGGGCATTTACAGCAGAAGAAAGGGAACTGGTACATCATTTTGAATCTGCATGACGAGACAGGAAAACGGGCCCCTAAGTGGATCGCGACGCATCTAACCGTCCAGGGCAATAAACGGCGCGCCGAGGAGATGCTCCTGCAGGCCAGACAGCAGTATACGGACATTTATGGTAAGCCAGGCCCTTCCGGCCCTCTTTTCGCAGACTATATGCTGCAATGGCTTGCCAGGATGAAAGGCAAGGTTTCCCCTACCACTTACCGCAATTATAAATATGTGATCGAAAACAGTATTTGCCCGTATTTTCGGGAGCGGGGTATTCCTTTGCGTGGTCTGCGTGCCATAGACCTGGAAGAGTACTATGCCTACTTGCAAGAACAAGGAGTATCGCCTAACACCGCCATTCATCACCATGCCAATATCCATAAGGCGCTGAAAGATGCTGTCCGGCTGGACCTGGTAGACCGCAATGTGGCCGAAATCGCAGACCGGCCGCAGAAACAAAAGTATTTACCGGCCCATTACTCTGCCAGTGAAGTGAACCAGCTGCTGGACAAGCTGCGTGGGCATTGGATGTACGTGCCGGTTGTCTTGTCTGTGTTCTCTGGACTGCGCCGAAGCGAAGTCCTGGGGTTGCAGTGGGGAAGTGTGGATTTTGAAAACAAGAGCATTACGATCCAGCACACCCGCATCTATGGCGATTCTGATGGAACAGATGCTGTCATAGAACGGGATATCCTGAAACGAAAATCCAGCTATCGGACGCTTCCAATACCGGAGACAGTGTGGATCTTGCTTTACAATTTGAAGACGGTTCGCTACGGAGAAGCTCCAGCCCCTGTCGATGCATATGTCTGCCTGAATCGGGAAGGGGAGCCTGTTGCACCCAACTATTTCACCCAGTGCTTCAAACAGTTTTTACGGGACAATGACCTGCGGGAGATCCGTCTGCACGATTTGAGACATACCTGCGCCTCTGTTCTGATTCAAAATCGCGTTCCGTTGATTGAAGTACAGCAATGGCTGGGACACAGCACCTTGGAAACCACAGCGGACCTGTATGCCCATCTGGAATATGAAACCAAATTGGCCAGCGCAGAGACGCTGAAAAAAATTTAATTGGAGGAATGACATATGACGATCAACAAGTACTTGCAGCAGATTTCACCCGAAGACCTGGCGTATGTCAAACGGTATCATCACGAGATCCAGCCTTTCCGGGTCCTTCCCAGCTCTACGCTGGAATTTGACGGCCAGTTCAATGGTGGTGGTGAAACCATTTTCACAGAGATTAATCTCAACGAGGATCATACCATTGATGATATGTTCTGCACCTGCGGTGCTGGTAGCTTGTGCGTCCATCTGGCTGCCATGATGTATGATATGGTCGAGAGGGATACGATCCGGCTGTCGGAACTGGAGAACAAATGAACCAACCAAGCAAAAGTTAAGTCAAGAAAAATCATATTTCAACATATTTTTCTTGACTTAACTTTCCCTCATGGATAAACTATATCCATGAGGTGATGGTGATGAAGCGTAAAATTGAAGAACAGCTTTTAGCTTGGAAGAATAAAACCGCTGGCCGCCTGCCGCTGATCGTCAATGGCGCCCGCCAGGTGGGTAAGACCTATATCCTCCGCAAATTTGGCGAGGAGCAGTTCAAAAATGTGGTTTATATCAATCTGGAGACGAATCTGACGATTGCATCCTATTTCAACGACAATATCGCACCGGAACGCCTCCTGCGGTATCTGGAGGCGTCCACCGGTGAGCGCATCATTCCCGGTGAAACACTGATCATTTTCGATGAGATCCAATCCTGCGAGCGTGCACTGACCGCACTGAAATACTTCTGCGAGGAAACACCGGAGTTCCATATTGCGGCCGCGGGAAGCCTGCTGGGTGTGGCAATAAACCGTCAGCATTATTCTTTCCCGGTGGGCAAGGTGGAAACAATCACCCTTTATCCGCTGGATTTCGAGGAGTATCTCTGGGCCAGAGGCAAGGAACTTCTCTGCGGAGAAATCCGTACAGCCTACGAAACGATGGAACCGCTGCCCGACGCTCTGCATCAGGAGGCCATCGAGCTGTATCGGGAATATTTGATCATTGGCGGAATGCCTGCCTGTATCAATGCCTTTTTGAAAAGCGGTAGTTTCCTGGATGTTCCGCTGGTGCAGAATGAGATTCTGGACAACTATATTGCGGACATGGCGAAGTATGCCAGCAATACAGACAGCGTGAAGATCCGTGCCTGCTATAATTCCATTCCGGCGCAGCTAGCCAAAGACAACAAGAAGTTCCAGTACAAGGTCGTCCAAAAAGGCGGCAGCGCGACACTGTTCGGTGCTTCCATTGAATGGCTGAATCTGGCCGGTGTTGTGCTGAAATGCCAGCGCATCAATCAGGCCTTTGAGCCAATTGCTGTTTATGCTGATCTGTCAGCGTTCAAGCTCTATATGGGCGACGTTGGTCTGCTGACTATGAAATCCGGTCTCTCTCAGCAAACGGTGCTCTCCGGCGAGGGCAATACTTTCATGGGGGCTGTCACAGAAAACTATGTGGCCCAGCAGCTTGCTGCCAAAGGCTATGACCTTTACTATTGGGAGAGCAGCAGTACAGCAGAACTTGATTTTGTGCTGCAAAAAGGCAATCAGATCATCGGTATTGAAGTCAAAAAAGGGGAGCATGTCCGTTCTCGTAGTCTCAGCGTCTTCGTAGACAGCTATAAACCAGCTTATTCGATTCGCCTGTCGCTCAAGAATTTCGGAGAGAAGGACGGATTGAAGTCTGTTCCGCTGTATGCGGCATTTTGTATATAAGAATGGAGAGATATAGAAGGCGAGGCACCCTGAAAACAGGAAACCTCGCCTTCTATATTTAAACTAAGCTCATAGGATTACTAGTCGAGTAAAAATTCCTAAGGTAGTGCATTCACCATTTGTATTTGGCTAAAACTTGCAAAAAATCGCTAAGATTATGTATTTCAACACCTATGTGTGCACCTCGTTTTTACCTAAGTATAATGAGGAAATACTTGAGATATAGAGTTGTTTTTTCGGGGGCTAATTCCGAAGATTCTTTTTTAAAATAATATCTCCCAATTGCGAAGCATTTATTCTGCCATCATGATACTCTGCAAGATGCTGATTATAATTAATTCTTGGTAATGGTGTTATGATTCTCCCTACAAAGCCAAACTCTTGCCTTAAAGGCTCAAAACCATTATTCAGTTTCTGTAGCATATAATCTAAAAATCTATACTGCAACATATCAGCATATGCGGCTCTATATAGCAGATAACTTTCACTCAAATGTTGATTTGAGTAATTTCTACCATTCCAAAATATTTTCCGTGTACAATTTAGAAACTGAAACTCCAATTGCTTTTGATGTTCAGTAAAGTTATAAATTCCCTCGAGACTTTTATCAAGCGCTAAATTAGTAGTTCCTAGCGTGTCAAATCGAGAAAATTTATTAAGAAGTTGCCGAAAATACGTCTTCTTGAAACCCAAGTCTTTCAAGTAAAAGGAAACAACACTTTGATTATTCACCTTAAACATAATTCGACTTTGCCTATCGGGAGTTTTTGCGAAAAATCGATATACTTTTTTTGCTTTGATACCTTTGGAAACGCAGATTGGAACAAGTTCTATTCCCTGAAGGGTTCCTTTCGAGTCAACCCACTTTACAATTTCTAAATATGCCGTTCCATTCAATATCAAATGATACATGAGCGTGTCCAATAATTTATCAAAAGAATATCTGAAGAAAGAATAGTCATCAAATGTGAGAAGTTTTTTCAACAAATCATCGGCGGGACTTACATCATAGAATTCATCATGCTGCTCGATTGGGGCAAGCTTAATCGAAAATGACCTACAAAAATCTTCTACAAACATATGTGAATGCATTCCACGTTTATATTTGTAATCATGGTGAAGATATGCTCTAGGTGTTTGTTGCGAGGAGATAAGTTCATTGTGTATCTGTCTCATGCAAATTCTTCTCCCATTTAGACCGACTTTCATATTGTTTCTCGGAAGGAACATACTGATTAAGGCAAAGGATTAAATACAAATCCTCAACATTATCTGCAAATCCAAGATTTTCAAACGATGTTCCACAAAAAGCTTTTAATAAAGTACTTTCTGTTTTCAGGACTTTGATTCCCCAGTCCTTATATTCGTAATGACAAAGACCACTCACTCGAATCGAATTAGTAATCCTTTGCACCCAGTTTGTCTGAATCAGGTCGCGGTTTCCAATTCCAAGCATATGGCCTTTTCTGTAAGATAGCATTTCAATTATTTTTGTCAGTATTTCTCTTTTCTTTTCATCTTTGCTTACAAATTCGCTTAACTCTGCATCGACTAGCTCCTTCCATTGTCTATTCTCAGAAAACTCACCCCACAATATTGCTAGTCCACTAATAATTGCATATTCTATAAGAGGCGCAGTAACAACATGGAATACGGCGCTTTGTTTATGTAGTTCTTTAATTTTTACTACATCTGATCTCACGTATTCGTGGTATAGCAGAACTACCCCAAAGAACCCTGAATATGCAGATTTAAACGATTCGAAATCATCATCCTCAATTGCCACAACCAAATATTCACATAGCTGGTTGTAACAAAAACCCAAGGAATCAGGAAAATCCTCTCGATCCCTCCAATGAGCAAGTGTCGTCTCACCACAACATTTTACCAAATACGGAGGAAATCTTTTTTCTATTTCTTTTCTTCTGGTTAAAAATTGCTTCAAATGGCATTCGTCCCATACGACCGTTGGCTCAAAATGCAGTGCTTCAAGTTTTGGGAAAAAAGTGTTCAGGCTTGTCAAAGCCATAGATGCTTTTGAAGACAACTCAAACAAGCGTGAAAGCACTGTTGCTCCTTGCAGATAGCATTTATTTTCGGTCAAGCGTTTTCCTACGGAGAAAACATTATTATAAATTTTATCCATTGCGTCAACAACATCATTTAAGTCCTGATAAACCGTATATGCAACAGCTTGTTTTATGTACCAGTCAGGAGTTACCCGTTTTGATTCGAGCTTGAGTTCTGCAAAAATGCAATTAAATAAATGCTCTACGGAATGATTGTTGTAGTATCTGTTGTTCGGTTTTAATTGCTCATAAGAATATGCTTCTGTTGCACAGTTTAACAAAGAGTCAATATTTAATTCTCTAAGATATTTATTTATTCCAATGATGATATTTATATATATCCCAATAAATACATCTGCAATTGCAGCGGCCAATATAACGTGATTTTTGTCATCACTTTTAGCACATGCAATACATGCAGGTAGAATTTTTTCTTGCAGATCAACAACACTTTTTGTCCAAAACAATAGGCAGCCACTTTCCATTGCTTGGCTCGATAACTGGGCGACAATACTTAGATATGAGTAAAGTGTATTCAGGTCATTCTCCGCACACAGCTTTTCAACACAAATATTGTTGATGCGAAGTAAATCTTGCTCAAACCACCATCTGTTTTTTATTCCGCTCATTGCCTGAAGTGATACTCCCGTATTTAGCGCCAGACTTATTTCGGCATCTGTTGCAGTATGCCATTTTTTATACTGTGTCTCTGATCGGTACCAAAAAGAATCATAATGAATTTTTTCTTTAACGCCCCAGTAAACACTTATAAGCGCCAAATTATTATTTATGAAAGAGAGCATAGCGGGGTTTTGGTTAATAGGGTTATCTTTGTTATATGCAGCAATGTCCTGTAGAATCTTAAATTGCTTTGTGCAAATTTTTTGATAGTGGTTTTGAAAATTGGGATCGTTTGAAAAGTGATTATTCGCTGATATTTTTCGAAGAGCAGAATATATTTCGGGATAAAGATTATCAGAAATGTTAAATGTATTGGATAGCTGATACATTCGGTTTCCAGTAATACTAAATGTGATGATCATCCGGATGGTTAAAAAGAGTAGAGCAATAATTGAGACATAAGAAAAAGAAATTCCTATAAGGCACCCAAACAGAATAATGACACAAAAGATAATGTATCCTGTTATTTGCTTGATGCATCGGTTAGTTACCACATCTCTTTGGAATGCTGAAGATATTGTTGCTGGTGCATTTGTGTATTTAGATGAATACACCGAGGTCATATTTGAACAGTACAAACCAAGAATTACACCGGCAACACCTATACCACCGATTACGATATCAACTAGAATACTCTCTGGCAATGCAACTATTAATGGATCTGTTTGAGTTTTTGCCAATATCTCCATAGCAGACAACAACAACTTGTCACCAACGTATAATACGGCAACTAAGACGAGATTTATAGCAACCTGGACTAACAACGTTCGTATTACTATTCTTGAAAAAGAAGATAACCGTTCCGACGATTCTTTTCTCTCATTCAGTCTAAAAGCAGCTTTCTTAATTTGAAACTTTAAGTTCCTGCATTTTTGGCGAATAAGCCAATACCATTTAGAATTCATAACACGCCTCCGAACTACGGATTCTTACTTGAAATATACCACATTTTAGTATTCCACGCAATGAAATGACCAAATTCGTTTCTTTAGCTGGAACTGCAATGAAGTCTATATGTATTAGTTCAACTTTGCCTAATTACTATATTCGGAAAGTAGATGTACATCTTGTACATCTACTTTTTCATATCCTACGCCATTAACTCATAGAGTTCCCTGGAGGTGTTTTATGAACGTTCCCATATTCATCCTAATCGAGCAGCGACAATCCAACGACGAGTCCCCAATCAGTACCATCATCCAACAAGCCATCACCGCATGGCTCACAAAAGAACTATCCAAATGATCCCTACGCTGCGTTTTAGCGGCGTAGGGATTTCAAATAATTTCTTGCAGGGTAGCTGCTCCTATGCTACGATTTGAGTGAGCAGTTACGCCTTGAAGGAGGTGTAACTATCCTTTGCGCGATTTATACACGACTGAGTAAGGAGGACGAAGATAAGCAGCAGCCTGAATCCGAGAGCATCCAGAACCAAAAATCTCTGCTGATCAGCTATGCCGTGGAGCGCGGCTGGGACATCTACCACATCTACTGCGACGAGGATTACTCCGGCGCCGACAGCCTGCGGCCTGACTTCAATAAGATGATCGAAGCGGCCAAGGAGAAGAAATTTCAGATCATCCTCTGCAAGAGCCAGTCCCGTTTTACCCGCGACATGGAGTTGGTGGAGAAGTACATCCACGGCCTGTTTCCCATCTGGGGCATCCGATTTATCGCAGTGGCCGACAACGCCGACACCGAGATCAAGGGCAACAAGAAGGCCCGGCAGATCAACGGCCTCATCAACGAGTGGTACTTAGAGGACCTTTCCGAGAACATCCGCATGGTCTTCGATATGAAGCGGCGGCAGGGTCAGTACATCGGCGGATTTCCCGTCTACGGCTATCAGAAGGACCCGAAAAATAAAAACCATCTCATTATCGAGCCGGAAGCGGCGGAGGTGGTGCGGCAAATCTTTCAGTGGGCGCTGGAGGGCCACGGCAAGCAGAACATCGCATTTATGCTCAACAGCAGGGGGATCGTCAATCCCACCCGATACAAAGCGGAGCGTGGCTGGAGCTGCAACCACCCCATCAAGAACGACTACGGGCTATGGAACAAGACTACAGTCTGGCGGATTTTACACAACGAGATGTACATCGGCAATATGGTGCAGGGACGAACAAAAAAGGTGAGCTACAAGTCTAAGACTCTCATTACCATGCCGCGGGAACAGTGGTTCCGAGTAGAAGGCACTCACGAAGCCATCATTGACGCAGAGACTTTCTACACGGTGCAGAAACTGATGGCGCTGCGTACCAGAGAAGACGGAACAGGAATGGTCCACCCTCTGGCTGGTTTGGTGAAGTGCATGGACTGTGGCAGCACCATGAGTAAGAGCTCCAACGGCAAAAAGGGTCATAAGCAGGTCTATTACTTACGGTGCAAGCTGTACGCCGACAGCGGCATAGAAAAGCTGTGTACCCGTCATTCTATCCGGTTGGATCGACTGATCGATTTAGTGCTGGAGCGACTGCGGCACTATGTCCAGACCTATTACACGCTGGAGGAGTTGGATATTCCCCCACCGCAGGGTACCCGAAAGGATGCCTTGTTACAGGAACAAAAGGCCCTAACCGCTCAACTGGAAAAGCGGAGTCTTGCTCTGAAAAACCTGTATCTGGATAAGATCTCCGGTGTTCTGAGCGAGGGCCAATTTGTGGAACTGAACCGGGACTTCCTCGCGGAGAAAAGCCGCCTGGAACTGCGGCTGGCCCAGATCGGCGATGAACTGGCCGAGCGGGAGCAGCCAAAGGAGCAGGAAGACCTGATGGAAAAAGCCCGGGAACTCCTGCAGCTGGACACCCTGCCCAGAGAATTGGCGGTGGCGCTGATCGAGAAGATTGAGATCGGCGAAACCAATCCGGATACCGGTGAACAGGAAGTCAAAATCACATGGAAATTCTAATGGTTTAGGTATCATGACCACGGCCTTGTGCCGTCCACCACCTGCCGCAAAAAGGTGTCCTAAAGAGACACTGCCCA
>OOBZ01000599.1_pt1 | contig 27844 bp, 26 predicted proteins | sample 1671601 | NCBI WGS metagenome assembly OOBZ01 (sample SAMN06348173, study PRJEB24527) | human gut metagenome | biome: human gut; feature: ankylosing spondylitis patient; material: feces | host: Homo sapiens | place: China | collected 2015-10
AAAACAAGCAAAATACGCCTTATAAAATTCAAAAGACTGCAAGCAGTTATGAAATTACCCAATAAAACGTCCTAATGACCGTTTTGGGTTTATTCTGACCGACAGCTGTAGCCTCTTCTTGCCTTTATCTATTTCTGGGCTTAAGAAAAATGAGCGATTAACAGATAGCCGGGCATTCCGCACGGCACATCTATTAATCGCTCATCAATCTTATATATTATCGTACGATTGCTTCCTTGATGCAGTCTACGATGTAACGAACATCATCATCTGATACATACGGACCTGCAGGCAGACAGAAACCGACTTTGAAGAGATCCTCCTCTACGCCGTTAGTGTATACCGGAGCGCCCTCGTATACAGGCTGCTTGTGCATCGGTTTCCATACCGGACGACATTCCACCTTCTTGGCAAGCATGAATACACGCAGTGCCTCTACGTTTTCATTCGGCTGACAGTCGGTAGTAGCAGAGTCTACGGCATGTATAACACCTGCTGCACCACCTACTGCAGTCTTGATGACTTCCTTGTAGGCATTCTCCTGACCCTGAATCTTCACGTCAGCATCGAGTGTCGCAGCACAAAGCCAGAAGTTTGCATCATAGCGTGGGTCGGCAGGTTGCTTGTGGATATGTACTCCAGGAACGTCCTTCAACAACTCCTCATACAACTTCTGCACATGCTTATGATGAGCGATATGGTCATTGAGTACAGTCATCTGACCACGACCGATACCCGCACATACATTACTCATACGATAATTGTAACCAATAGCCGTATGCTGATAGTAAGGATAAGCATCACGAGCCTGAGTAGCATACCACATGATTTCGTTGGCAAGCCGGGAAGCCTCCTCCAAACCTCCCCCTGAAGGGAGAGGCTTTCCATCCTGCAAGTCCTTCCCTTCAGGGGAGGATTTAGGAGAGGCTCCATTACAAATCAAAGCACCACCACCAGAAGTGGTAATCATCTTGTTGCCGTTGAATGACAGTACGCCATACTTGCCGAATGTACCGAGCACCTTGCCATCAAAGCGTGAACCCATACCCTCAGCAGCATCCTCTACCACGGGAATTCCATACTTGTTGGCAATTGCCATAATCTCATCTATGCGGTAAGGCATACCATACAGAGCTACAGGTACAATTGCCTTAGGATATTTTCCAGTCTTCTCCTTACGGTCAACGATAGCCTTCTCCAGCAATGCCGGATCCATATTCCATGTCTCTCCCTCCGAGCCCACGAACACTGGCTTAGCACCAAGATATGTAATAGGATGACTCGAAGCACAGAATGTGAAACTCTGCACCAACACCTCATCACCAGCTTTTACGCCACAGCCTATCAAAGCCAAGTGAACGGCTGCAGTACCAGCCGACAAGCAAACCACTCTGTGAGCCCCCTCTAAATCTCCCCCTGAAGGGAGAGACTTCCCGTCACCATTACTGTCAGTCAGCAAGTCCTTCCCTTCAGGGGAGGATTTAGGAGAGGCAAGAATTTCTTTTATGACATTATCAATATCGCCTAATACTTGTTCGTTTGTGAAACGCAATTCTGTATATCCGAGTTCCTTTAGTCGGGCAGTACGTTCCGCATCACTCTTCATCTGTTCTGGAACACGATGATATCCACCATCCAATTCAACAGTAAGTTTCTTCTCATTGCAATAGAAGTCAACGATAAAGTCCTCGATTATATGCTGTCTACGGAATTTCAGTCCAGCACCCTTTGCCTTCAAAGCATTCCACAGCACACTCTCAGCCTCAGTAGGATTCTTACGATTCTCCTCCGCAAACTCTTTCAACATCCCATACCACATCGGATCCGCCGTATGCACCCCCAAGTCCTTCCCTTCAGGGGAGGATTTAGGAGAGGCTTTTGAGGCCACAAACCTTGTCAATTCATCTTCAAAAGCATTCACATTCGGTCCCATCGGCACCACCCAGTTGGTGTCGAAAGCCTCCTTAACATATTTCTGTTCCAAACCAGCCTCACTCATGTGGGCAAGGCACAAGTAAATTGTTTTTCTTTCTTCCATGATTTTATTTTTTTATTTTATCGCTTGTCGTTTTGGTGATAGACGCGAGAAGTTTCAGAATTTCCTCGCTGTCTTTATATATAGAATCAAATTCTTCCTTTGTCAAATATCTAGATTTATTGAGCAGTCGCAACCAATATCGAGACTCGTTACACTCCTTCAGAGCGATATACATTTTAGCTCTGAAATCGTCTTTACTTATTCCATATTCAGCTTCAGCTATATTTGCCCCGATGCTCGTTCCGCTTCTCAGCAACTGTTTAGACAATACGTATTCACGATTCGTTTCTCTTCCCGTCAAATACTGATATAAATTAATCCCAAAACGGTCATTAGGACGTTTTACTTTATTTTTTTATGACTGCTTGCAGTCTTTTGCTTTTTATAAGGTGTCTTTTGTCCGTTTTTAATTCGCAATAGCTCGCTATTACTCATTAAAAGCCAAACAAAATCCACTCTTCTAAAAAATCAAAATCCAAGCAAGCCCTAATGGCCGATTTGGGTTAATTATCCGAAGCGCAAACTCTTCACTCTTTTCTTGAACTACACTTTTCATTTCCCCAATTCCCCTCCATTGTTTTTTTTACCAACTCACTCCTCGCTAAACCACACTCCTCACTCCTCACTAAAACCACACTCCTCACTCCTCACTAAACTACACTCCTCACTAAACTACACTCCTCACTCCTCACTAAAGCCACACTCCTCACTCCTCACTAAAACCACACTCCTCACTAAAAAATATCCAATCACACACCCAAGGGTATTATGTATCACATCATCCGTTTCGCAGAGGCCTCTGCAAAAAGCTAACTGGGACATTTCTATGATGCTAGACAGAACGACTCCACTCAGGAATACCCTCTTGAGCTTCATTCCCATTCCGTCAAGCAGCAATCCAATCGGCATGAATAAAGCGATGTTCAGCAGCACCTCCAACAAGTCAGCAGGATAATCCACTTTGTTCCAGATGTCAGGATATTTCCAGAATGGCATCAATACCATCTGTCTTTCCCCACTGCTGCTCCTGCAAATCACGGTAGAGCAAAGCACCAAGAAGTAATAATCAGCAAGCAAGGCTCCAAGTACGAACCTCTTTATCCTGTTCCCTTTTATCATCAACATCCCTATCACAATTATGACAGAAAGTATGATAAAGGAGAGAAGCACATACTCTACAGGAATCCTCGGATTCACCCATTCGAATATCGTATCCATAAAAAAAACAGTAGCAGGTAGTGGTTTCGCTCCACAGGCAATAGCCTATTCAATCATACCTGCTTAATCCTTAATCTTACTTTATCTCCATCAAATAATCATTCTTCGAGAACATGCGTCCATACTCAGGCTGAAGCATTGAAGCATCCACCTCATTGCCCTTCACCCATTCGATGATAGCCTTAGGCAGATTCACGCCAGCCTCGTAGCTGAAGGGGAAACCACCACCAAAACGAGGATTCAGTTCCAATACACAATATTCGCCATTTTCGTTCTGCATAACATCAACGTCAAGGTTACCGATGTGCTCCAAAGCTGTCCCAATCTTATGGCCAATCTCACGAACCTCAGGCAAATCAACCGTCACAGCCTTGTCTGTTTCACCTGCACGCATAGCCAATTTCTGTTTCACGCTTACAGCTACATTGTTACCCTCAAGGTCATTCATCACGTCCAGTCCAAACTCATTGCCCATAAGCTTTTCCTGTATCATGATGTATTCGTCGCCAACAGAAGCTGTAGCCAAAATAGTCTTCTTGATTTTCTTCATCAGCAGGTGATAGTAAATGTCAAGTTCTTCCATATCAGCAATCGACTCCAGACCGATAGAGCCAGAACCCCAACGAGGCTTCATAAACAATGGAAAATGAAGCTCGCCTGACTCCAACGCACGCTTAGCATCCTCAAGACGCACAAAGGTCTTAGGTGACTTAAGTCCCAAAGACTCCACCCATTGTGCAGTCTTATACTTATCAAAAGCAATATCTATGACCGAAGGGTCACTGACAATCACCTTAACACCCTCAGCCTCAAACTTCGCCTTGTTCTCAGCCAATATGGGCAATTCCAGATCATTGAGCGACAAGAGAGCGTCAATCTTCTGCTCCTTGCAAATCTGCAATGTGATATCCACATACTTCGGGTCATACACAGCAGGCACCTGCAATTTCACATCAGCCACCTGAAGGGCTGGAGCCGACAACTGCATATCAGTTGCCACCACCTTGTCACCCTCATTCATATTCTCCTTGAAATATTTCAGCAGATATGTGCGTCTGCCTGCGCATGTAAATAGAATGTTCATACTATAAAGCTTTTTTATATCTTTTAATCATTTCATCCATTCCCCATAATATCAGCAGCGAAGATATTGGAGAACTAATGTATTTGGAAGAGCTCTTGACTTTAAACGGTAAATGCAACCGGTGCATTACGAAATTAAAATAGATAGGAAAATTCGTCATATAATACTTGCACACATGAGCGTAATACTTCAGCGGATTTCTTCTTAATGATTTTGAAAAATCCAGCAATGATTCATAAGAAGTATCCGACATTTTGTTTCTTACGCTCTTTAGCGTGGGCTGGAAACGATAGGTAAAGCCAGCACCTTGCTTTTTGAAACCGAAGGCTTCTCTTGGTACGCCTTTCTCTTCCACAATCCGGCGGGGAATAGGTCTGTCATATTCTCCTCCCACACTATAATCAGCCATTTCAGCCGAATTGTTGATGTTGTATATCGAAGGCCATTCATAACCAAGAACAAGAGGAACACTTATAGCAATCGTGTTGTTCCTTAAATAATGTTCCGGATTCTGTTCTGCAGCTATCGACATCTTTATAAAGTCGAAATCCCGATTAGCCAAATATTCATATTTTCCCCAAATTGAATCACCCTTCAATCCCAAGAAAAGTATTGAATCCTTGTATATTTTCTCAAATGTATTGAATGCTACAAGGCAGCCTACATCTCCACATGAAGCAGATTCCGCTTCCCAAAGATTGACATTGTCCATATATGCACAACCATTACCTTCGATTATATTCTTGTATCCAAGTAGTCTTGCAATTTCAACACCGCTGTCATGCACATATTTTTCAGGAGAACTGAACGTCAAGGCTGTATCGCATCCCAAATCATGCACAAGAGCAGAAGTTGCAGAAGCATCATATCCTTTTGATATGGTTGTGACAAGATTGTATTTACATTTTCTTTTCGCATCAGAAGCGTTGCCTACAATTCTGCTTAGGGCTTCGGTCATTTTAGATTTGTAATCTTCAAATGTGCGAAGTTCAACCTTTGCAGGCTTTGGCAACTCTTCCCAAGACAAATCGCACGATACTTTCAGATTGCAGTACCTATGCATATTCACAGCAGCATCTTTCAGTCTTAATTCTTTTACGCAACGCTTGCATCCGAAAAAGATAGAGTTCAGATCATATTCATAATCATAATAGTCTGGGTTCAGTTTGTTGCCAGTATAAGCCAGCAAAAACGGTAGAGAATTTGATATTACGAAATCGCCATCTTGGGTCAAGGAATACAAAGACTCTTGCAGATGATTAGGAGTGGCAAAAGTGACAGAATCATCTTTTAATATGCCACCTGTTCCAAGAAAAGAAAGAGCAGTGTCGAATTCTCCCTCTTCAAATGCTCCGTCCCATACTCCTGATACAAAATAGCGCTCGCCACACTCAACCATTCTGCCATGTATGACTTTAATTACCCCCCCGTTTTGCAGATTGTTGCTAACCATGACAGGGATGGAATGCTTTCATTCTTTTGATATTCAAATTTCATTTTATTATTTCATTACGTTCATTAATCCTCCAGTATGCCAGAATACAATATTTTTGTCTTGCAGACCATGTTTCTCTATTTCCTGCATCATGCCATAAAAGCCCTTGCCAGAATATGTTGTCGAAAAAACAAGTCCTGTATGTGCAGTCGCATTGTCAAGATACGCTTTCATCTCAGGTGTGAATTTTTCGTAGCCACCGAACAGATAATCAGTATTGAAAAGTATGCTGTCGGTATAGTCTTTCTTCACTCCATAATGTTCAGCCAACATATTGGCGAATTCTGCAATAACTTGCTTGCCTCGCTCTTGCTGTCGGGCTACAGAAATACCTATGCATTTCACGTCATTCCACCCCACAAGATCAAGCCCTACTACAATACCAGCCTGTGTAGAACCTGTGCCTGAAGCCAAGAACAAATAATCGGGTTTGTAACCCTGCAAATCGCATTGGCGCTTCAACTCCCTCACAGCATCCACGAAGCATGTGCCACCAGGCAGATTGTGTCCACCGCCAGTCACATAATAAGGATTGTATCCTTCTGCTTTCAACTTTTCCATGGCTCTGTCCATGGCCATGGATGTATCTTCAGGACGTATTAGTTCACACTCTGCTCCACTCAGTCTGTCTAGCAATGCATTGCCTTTTTCACTCAAAAAACGTTCTTCGGTACCTTGTATGCACAAGTGGCATTTCCAACCATTCTTTGCACACATCAATGCCATAGCCCTGTTGTGATTGCTCTGAATGCCTCCACAGGTAACTATGGCATCATAACCTCTTTCACGCAAAAAAGACTCATAGGCTACAGCCTTGCGTGCCTTGCTGCCTCCGCCAACGAATGGAAATATATCATCACGGACAATCTTTATAGACTGTTTGTGAAAAACAATATCCTCTTGTAAAATCCAATTAATCATTTATCTCTCCTTTAAGCAGACCGTAATACATTCTGCACATAATGTGTCCATCCTTGGAAATATACTCATTTCTTAACTTTCCTTCCAATACGAAGCCACACTTTTCATACACTCGTTGAGCGGCAATGTTGTCTTCGTTAGTTTCCAAATATATTTTGTTTAGCTCCAGTTCATTGAAACCATAATGGCACAATGCCTTCGTTGCACGAGTGCCAATGCCACCTTTCTGATTCTCCGGATTTACAAATATATATAGTTCGGCTTTCTTTATTTCGCTGTCGATATTAGTAAGCCCTCCAAAAGCTACAACCTCACCATTTTCCTCGAAAGCCAAATCAGCTCGCTTGTGATTGCCAATATTGTTTTCAAACCAACGGATGGTGTTGTCCATTAATACAGGTGTCTCAAAATGCATACTGCTATAAACCTTAGGATTATTCATCCAGTTTACCCGTAACTGCAAATCCTCCTTTGTTAATCTGCGTACTATCATCTCATCTTTCTGTTAGCACGTTCCACATTTAGTTTGCCAGCTCCTTTCACAGCACTTGGCACAACATTCACATCCTTACCGCCTAACACATTCCTGATGGTAGTCAGTATTACTCGTATGTCCATCCCAAATGACAGATGTTCCACATAGTATGCATCGTATTCCAACTTTTGGTCCCAGCTCACATTGTTACGACCATTTACTTGTGCCCATCCGGATATTCCTGGACGAACGGTATGCCGGAGTTGCTCCCGTTCTGTATAATAAGGCAGATACTCTGGCAGTAATGGCCTCGGACCTATCAACGCCATATCCCCCTTCAGCACATTTATCAGTTGTGGTAACTCGTCAATGCTCGTTTTACGAACGAACCTGCCGATTGGAGTTATTCTCTCTTTGTCAGGCAGCAGATTTCCTTCAGCATCCTTCTCATCCGTCATACTCTTAAACTTGATGACCTTAAAGATCTTCTCATCCTTACCCGGACGCTCTTGAAAGAAGAAAGCCCCTGCCCCTTTATTGGCGAAATGCAGCCAGATGGTAACAACTATCAAGATTGGACTTATGCATATCAATGCAACAAGCGCAATCCAGAAATCAAAGAATCGTTTAAAAAAATGTTTGTACATATGAAGATTTGTTTTATTTTTCAACATTGAATTAAGACATGTCACCAAACACAAATACCGTATTAAGCAACTATCTCCTAATTCTTTTCCTTTTATTTTTTAGGGTCATATTTTTGTTATTATAATGCATCATAGGAGAAGATAGATAGTAGCAATTAGTCTCTGGATTAAGTATATCCAGAAACTGTTTGAATGTCAATTTGTTGTAAAGCCCTAACTTAATACGACCAATCTTAGACATATTAATATCAAAATGATTAAGAGGATGAATAAAACCATTAGCATTATCTGGATCATAATCATACCTTAAATAACAAGGCTCTGTATGTAACAAATAGTCTATTATTCTAAGAGAAATTTCAGAATAAGGATCATCGCTCTCCATCCAAACATCAATAAACAATGAATCATTTTGCATCTGCTTAATAATACTAATACATTCTGATATTATTTCATTACCTATTTCTGTATTTATTTTATTTATATAAAGCTTGACCGTATTACCTTCTTTCTTGACATTAAAAGGAAAAGACAAAGATACATACTTATTGTAAGCAATATAAATAAAAACTCTAGCACCTTTGTTCACCCTTAGATAGAGATAAGGGTCTGAAACTTTCTCAATATTTGGTGTTTCTATAGCTGATGATTCATCTAATACCTTTTGTGCTATAGTTAGAATTAAAAAGACATAGTCTACAAGAGTGTCTTGATGATTAAGATAAAACTTCTTTTCATAATCAAAAATACGCCTAAAAATAGGATAGTTTTTCATACTATGTCCTTTAATGCTTCTATTAATTGTAATATTTTTGTATAATCGGCATCCTTAAACTTGTCTACATTTATAGCGGCCTCTATATTCTCTTTTGTTTTTAAGTCGAATATTCCTAATTCCTTAAAGGCATTATCTATTCTATCTTTTAAAGACTCGACTCTTCTTGCTGTAATCATCCATTTGTGCATACTTTCTCGTTCAGATGCAGAAGGAGCTTTAACAGTAATTTTTTTATTTTTAAGAGTTTCTTCTATACCATTGAGAATATCTTGAGATATACCATTCCTTTCAATTGAAACCAACAAATAAGAACGTAAAAATGACCTTGTAAGCATTGTATACAAAGTATTTCTATATGCTATTGTGGATTTCAAACCACTTGTAATGCAAATGACAATAGGAAATTCCAAGCCTTTAGCATTGTTACGGTTTGTAACAAATACTTTTCCTTTCTCTTTTTTCTTTGTTTCGAAAGCAATATTAGCCTCCCAATTACGACTCTCATACAAAAGTCTTTCTACCTTAGGAAAACAATCATATATATAGCTTTCATCATCTAAGAATATAATACCTAAATCATCTGGTTTTATATCGGGAAAATCAATTCTCAGTTCTTCTAAAATCTCAAGCAAAGACGATTTTAAGTTATTTACTATCTTAAGAGAAAAACATTTTTTATCATCTTCGTCTTCATCAAAACGATGAATGGGATATCGTGACAATTTATATAGATCTGCTTTTTTTTCTAAATTATAACCGCATTGTCTCCATTCTTCATCTGATAGCCACCATAATTTTTTCTCCTCATATAGTCCTAATCCTAAGGCATGAGCTATCATCAATGTTTTAGGATCTGTTCGGTAACAATTACTTAATAAAAAAGTAGGTTTGGCTTCATGCTTACTATGTTCCTCAAATATACTCTGAAAAACATCTCCAGCTACATACACTTTCTCTTTAGTTACCAATTCGCATAATTCAAAAAAAGAGTCGTCAAAGTCTTGACTTTCATCTATGAATATGTAAGAAAAAGCATATTTATCTATCGATTGTTTAGACAATTGATTGATTGCATTTTTACAAGCCGAGTCGAAAGACCCACTTTGACGGAAATTAAGATATTCCAAATTATATATCTCGCAAATATACCGATATATACCAGACATGGGATTTGCAGCTTTTCCCCATGCATTAACACAAAGTATCTTCTCTGGGTCAAACTGGCGCTTAACTTGCATGAAGTCAAAAAATCCCAATATTCGCTTACCTAGGCTATCTGCCAGAACCTTATTGTGACAAGTAATTCCTATTGGCAAAGAAGGATTTTTCAAATACACTTCTTTCAGTTTATGAAGTAACAGTTCTGTCTTTCCAGTTCCAGATAATCCTTGTATAGTAATACGCTTCTCAAATGATTCTAAATCACCATAGATAAAACGAGTTTGCTGTCCATCAAATAATTGGATTTTTTGTTTAACCTTTTGGAGTACACTTAAATTCTTATCAATTGTTATGTTGGTAACATCATTTATACTACCTATAAAAAGTGTAATGACCAATTCTAATAGCCTAGAATCTTCACTATTTAACATCATTTTTTGATTAATCCACGTATCAAAATCGTCTATTTCATCAATGAAACATTTTAATGTTATCTTATCTTCCCAAACTCTTGTTCTTCCTATAACTTTTCGATAATCATATACATCACTCAAAGATCCTATATCCTCTAAAACATCTTGCTTATAATCATCAAAAAGTGAGTCATTATCATGTGTAAACGATACAAAAGCGATTTTTCTGTTTCGCGTCAAAACAATGCAAGCATCTTTTATATCATACGCATATTTAGAATCCGTCAAAGGTCCCTTTAACACATACACCTGTTGCTCCATTTTCTCTGAAAAATTCTTTAATTTTTCAAGAAAATCTTGATTCCTTACATTTACCGATATATCTGAATAGAAATAATCCATAATATTTGTTTTTAGTGTATTCTTAATTCGTTTAATAGTATTGATATTTGCATTTTTACCTATTGTATATTCTATTTTTCCTCTCCAAACAATGTTTCAACGTTCTTCTTGTAAGTATTCAATTGGACTTATACATATCAATGTTATAAGTGCAATCCAGAAATCAAGGAGTCGTTAAAAAAAATGTTTGTACATAATATCTCCTTATTTAATAAATGCTTTGATCTTTTTTCTTTTTATAGTCTTCCAAATTCTATGATATACTAACCATATTGGTGTCCATATAACTTCCGATGGATAATGTGAAAGAAGATGCACGCCATGGTATGACATGCGTTTAATAGTTGAAAAACCTTTATATCGTATTTCGCCTTGACCGAAATTAGCAGTCTGCATTACTTCATGTAACACGAATGTACCTTCTTGTTGATTGGGACAACATAATAAATGATCAGTGTTGAGTTCGAACACCTCCTGCATAATCCACATCATAGCACTCGTAAATCGTTCCAAGCGAAACTTTTTTAAAAGTACCATAATGTCATCCTTTTCGTTTTGGCTCATGCACTCTGCTTTCAAAACAAAGTAATAATCCATTATCTGCCGCATACCAATCCCTTCAAATAAAAAGTGCCGATAAATATGGGTTAATACAAATATTCTATTGAAATGAAGTGAAGGTGTCAGGAAACCTTTATTTGTCATTTTAAAATTATCGAAAGGTATAGAATCACACCATGCTTGAAGTTTCCTGTTGTCAAACAAATTTCGCATCAATGTTGGACGATGGTGTAATTCAACTTCAATACCCTTGTATATGTTGTAGTGAAATCGGTGATAGGCAAAATTCAATGTGGGACAAGTTCTCTGAACAAAACAATTTACTTTGTCAAATCCACCCTTTACCCATATGTCAATATCACCACTCTGTCTAAGACTTGCAAGTTCACCATATAGCAGACCTAGTCCTTGTCCCTTTAGAATAGCAGCGCTTAACCCTGCACTTTCAAGTCTTTTCCATGCTCTAGCAGATAACTTGTCTATGGCCTCATTTCTTTGCTGTATCTGAGCTACCTTTCCGAGCCATTTAGAGAATAATGGCTCAGGCAGAAATTGGACACTTATACTTTCTTTCTTCCTTAATTCTTGAACACCATAGAAACATACGCCTAATATAGCCTGCTTTTGGGCCATATCATATAATATCTTCCATTCATCAGCGGAGACAGGCTTAGAAATATCATGATGAACACCAATAGCAACTTTAATCAAGTCAAAAAATAGCTTTTGCATTTTTATGAATTGATCATTAATGTTTTTATTTCGTCAACATAAGCATTCACCACAATCTTGCGATCAAACTCTCGTTCCACTTTTGCACGTGCGGCAAGTCCCATTTGTATACGTTCATTATATTCTTTAGTAAGAAACAAACGCACTTTTTCTATAACATCTTCTTTATCTTGCTGACGTACAATGAAACCGGTTTTGCCATTATCCACAATTTCTCCACAACCAGGTCGATTTGTGGTTATTACGGGGCGACCTGCAGCACAGGCTTCCAAGAGAACATTACTCATTCCTTCGGGGTAGAACGAAGGATGAATAATACAACTGGCTTTTTCAATAAATGGACGTACATCATTTTGACTACCATGATAAACAACAGTCCCTTCATCTGTAAGTTTCTTTAAACGACTTTCGTAATCGCCTTCACAACCGCCGACAATATGAAACTCCGTATTAGGATACTCTTTGCGAATAGCCTCGGCAGCAGCTATATATTCCTCAATGCCTTTCTCTACACGTATGCGACTGATGAAGAGAAAGCGGATTGGTTCCTTCTCCGCAGGATAAGGCTTTAATGTGTGATATTCCAAATTGACACCAGATCCAGGAATCAGTTGTGTACGCCCCTTGACCATCTTGTGGCCGATGCAGAATTGACGGTTTGCATTATTCTGAAAGAAAACAAGACGGGTCTTACTCATGCACACCTTGTAGAGCATGATAGTAAATTTCTGTAGCATACCGGGATATTCTACTGCAGCGCCAAGTCCAGTGATATTAGCCAGCTGAGGAACCTTGCAAAGTCTTGACGCAAGTCCACCATAAAGATTTGGCTTAATAGTGTATGACAGTATTACATCTGGCTTTACCTGCTTTATAAGTTTTTTGTATGTCAGCATCAGCTTAAAGTCTGCAATCGGGTTCATTCCCTGTCTATTGAAATGCGTGTCAATAATATCGCATCCAATATTTTTAAACCACATTGCCTTCTTGCTATCTCCACCAATGGGGCTGGAAATTACGACTTCCCATCCTTGATTCCTAAACTCTTGAAAAACTTCTTTTCTGAAGCTGTGAAGACCAGAAAAACTATTTGATAATACTAATATTTTCATTATTATACTTATCTCCTTTTTACTCTTTTACAATTATTTATTTTGTATGTTGAGAACAATTCTCCCTCTATAGAATTCTTCTCAAGAATTACATCATTGAGCTTGGATAATCGTATCTTTTTGCCTACACCATGATTGTTCTTCATGATAATCTTATTGGTACGCTCAAAGCTATAGTCAAAATGCTCAACCATTCCAGATACAGAGCAGTTCAGAATTTCTACTGTACCAATTCTACTGTTTTTCTCAGGATGCCAACTCATAAAGCCTCCATTGCAATTGATTGCTTTCACTCTTTTAATAAGTACATAGTCAACTGCACAATTAGCATTTGGCTCAACGTCAATTGCATACTCAGGCCGAGCACCTTTGATGTTTTTTATTGTGCAATTTTCTATAAACACTTTACCCGCGGATGTAATCGACACACCTTGTCTGCGACTGCCGTCAAGAATACAATTCCTAATAAATACATTGGTAGCTTTACCGCCAATGTAGATACAGTCACCCCAACAGCCTTTTATAGTGATACCACTAATCTTGATATTGCTGCCACCACTGACATTAACCCCCATTCCCCATTCTCCATCTATACCACGATGAACTTTTTTGTCACCAATAATATATCCTTTTCCATGGAGATATATGTTATGTCCAAAGAGGTCTAACATTTTGTAGCCTTTGAAACTGTTTGCCCTTAATCTTATTATTCCGTTTAAGATGACTTCAGTATTACTATGTACCTGAATTCTATAGCTCCATGCCTTTGGTATTGTTATCCAATAATTTCCAGGATTAATTGTAACAACATTCCTTATATTTTTGTTGGTTAAAGCAAACACATTAACGAGCGAATTATCCTTGTTCATATCTCCAAACATTGAAGTCGTAATATTTGGAACATTCCATGAACCCTTAATTTGCACATTATAAAAAATTTTAGTCAACGAACCACCAATAGAAGTTGCATTGCCTGTTACGACACCATTTTTCAACTGGGCCCCATTTTTGAAGAACAATCTTCTGCCAGCAGGAATTTTTAGTGTTCTTCCTTTCAAATCAACAGGCTTTGAAATAACATAGTCGGGAAGGCTTCCAACAGAATTTGCTAAAGCAGATATAGAACAACTGCTAATTATAATTGCTGAGAGAAGTATGGTTATTGTCAATTTCATTATTTGCTTTACCTCAATGAAAGCCATGTTTTCGTCTGTTTTTATAATTAGTGGACTTGTAGTTTTTTCATTACCTCTTTATAAACTTCCATATATTGGTTCACCATATTATTTATATCATACTCAGAAGCACGCTTCCGACATCTGATTACCATATCGTTATAATATTGTTTGTCTGATTCCAAACGTTGTAGAATCTTTGCAAGTTCATCGCTATTATAAAGCTCAAACAGCTCACCCGCTCCTTTCACTACTTCTCGAAGTCCATTTACATCTGTTGCAAGAAATGGCTTCCCTGCTGCCATCCCTTCAATAGATGAAAGCGAAAGTCCTTCATATTCAGAGGACATCATTACCACATCAGATGATTTCAATATCCTTGGTACATCTGAGCGGAGATATAAAAAATGTACTCTGTCTGAAACTCCCATTTCTTCAGCCAATGCTTTCACCTTTAGCAAACCGGCATCTGTTGGCTCACTGCCTACAAAACAAGCATGAAACTTAGACGGCAATTTCTTAATAGCCTCTACAATCGTATCTTGGCGTTTCATAAACATAAAGCGAGCCACCATTGTCACAACAAAACAATCTTCCGGAATTCCTAACAACTCCTGTTTTGTATATGCTTCAGCTTTCCAATACATTGCCGTATCTACGCCATTGTTAATAGCACAGACTTGCTTTACGCTTGGATACACTTGTTTATATGTTTCAAGTGCTTTATCCGCACATGCAATAACTTTATTATAACAATATTTATATACGAATGTATCTACACGTCGAAGGACAGGATTCTCTCTGCGACGATTTTTTGTAGAATGCTCTGTATATACGATTGGAGTTTTGGAAAATGAAAGCAACTTTGCAAAGCCTACCCAATACAAGGCAGGAAACAGATGCACATGAGCAATATCACACTTTTTAAGCCATGGCATTAGTAGCGATATCTGCAATGGGTTGCGCAATTTAATTTTACTTGTCAATACTTCTACCTTTACCCCCTCTGCTTCTATTTTGTTTCTCACCAGTGGATCATTACAAGGCTCAAGAGCTAAGACTGTAACCTCATTTCCCTTTTTCTTCTGTATGCCAGCCAAACCTATAAGAAGGTTTTGACCACCACCCATCGAAAGATTATCTATAATATGCAGTATTTTCATCTGATTCCTCTAATTTTTCTTTGTGTGAAATAAGCCCAAGATAATAGTCTTCCCAACCAATTCTTGCTCTTCAAATTGGATAAGTCAAGTTCATCAAATCCTATGAATTCATGTTTATGATTCTTCAAAAACGACTCTGTAGCGTTGAAATTCGCATCAGTCATAGCAGAAGGGTGCAAACAAAATGTCCATACTCCAGGAATCTTCATTTCCGTGCAATGTCCACCTAGCTGTGGAAGAAAAACAAATTCATCTTTTTGGTATGGCATTGTGGCAATAGTATCACTTATAATACGAATGCCTGTACACTCTTTCAAGGCTTTTAGAGTGTTGTCGTCAAAAGTGTGGCTTGGAGCAAAGAAATATTTGGGCTTAACTCTATGAAGTGAAAGAATCTCGAAGCCATCTCGAATCTTTTGTTTCTGAACATCGAGTGGTACACCAGCAAATTCAGAACGAGACCAAAGAGGATTCAGCCCTTCCATACCTTTGTTTGAAATATAACAATGGTTATAGCCATGCAAAGCGATAGCATATCCTTTCTGTTGCCATTGCTTTGCTTTTTCCCAAAACACTTCATCAGGAGCATCAATCTCCTGCATCGGGTCTTCATTATGCGGAATGATACCGACCATAGGACGTACACCATAACGGTCAAGAATGTCAAACATTCTCTGCCATTTAGCTTTGTCCATTGTTGGACAAGCATCATCTAAACGGATTAAATATTTATTGTTCATTTATTATTACCGAATTTTATCTATTATGTACTGGAAGAAAGGACGTTTGTCATCCGATGCGTATTCCATGAAGACATCAGTTCGCTTCCAATCTTTCAGCCATTGCAAAATTCCAACTTTACGTTGTAAGACGAGTTTTAAATCCTGAAATTCTGGCATCACGATTATCTTTTTCGGCGTTTTAATTTCTTTCTTATAGTCTTCACCTCTATTTGCTTTCACCCAAATGAGCGGAAGGTTTATTCCTGCCTCAGTCACACATATGGCATTGCCGTCATTTCGGAAGTTTATTTCAAGGAACCACACCATGTCATCCTGACCACGAAGAAATTCTATACTGAATAAACCTGAATACTGACAGTCCTTTATATAGGCCTTGGCATTTTTAACTGTTTCTTCGTAAAACGAATCTATAGGCCCATACTCTAAGAAACCAGTATTTGTATTAGGCTGTGAGCGAAATACCTTAGTCATGCCAGGTATTATAATCTCATCACCTCCATTTAATGAACAACCTATAAATTGGACCTCTTCTTTTTTATTAATATATGACTGAACAAATATATCGTCATCATTATCTTTTAAAAAAGAATTAAGTTCATTCTTAGAATGGCATATTATAATATCGGCTTTTCCTCCATGACTGCTCACGTGAGATTTAGTAATGCAAGGGAACGTAACTTTATCATAATCCTCAGGCAAATGCCATACTTTCGGCGCAAAAATATTATGTTTTGCAGCCATTGAAATCATAGTTGTCTTATCCATCAGTTCAAGCATGCGTCCTTGAAGCGGATGCCCAGGAATGATGTATTTTTCTGACAGAATTTCACGATGTAGATTAAGTTCCTCTGTAACAGCATCAGCACAAGAAATGACTATTTGCTTATTTTGATTTATAGGTAAACTATTTAAATAAGTAAACAATTCCTCTTTACAAGCAAGTGAATGATAAGTAGTAACGTACTTGCTACATGCGACAAAGTTCATCTTTGATTTATCGAATGTGACTAAATCAACGCCTAAATTTGCACGTCCAATGGCACGAATTACGCCAAGTGTATTGTGGTGACTTCCACTTCCTATAATCATAATGTTTTGACTCATGCCACTAATCTCCTATTTTCAAGTTTTACAAAAGTTTTTTTGTTGGATATTGTTGGACAAAATCCAGACATTCCTAAAGAACGTGCAAGCCACAATGTATTATAGTAGTCTGCGGCTACTGCTATTATTTTTCTCATACGACGTTGAATTGTTTTAACATTTGCTTGATATTAGCACTCCATTCTAATTGGGCTTCATAATATTGTCTCGCATTAGAAGCCATTTCTTTCAATATGTTATTATCTTCAATATTTGAATAAGCAGCTATGTAATCATTATCGTTGTTGCAAATGAAACCGGTAGAATTATTTACAACAAATTGCGCAATTCCTATTACATTAGAGCATATCACAGGTTTGCCACACATATATGCTATTGGTAAAATACCACTTTGTGTTGCATCTTTATAGGGAAGAACAATCGCTCGTGCATTTTTAAACAGGTAAGGCATCTCTTCATCCTTAATGAATCGATTAATAAGAATAACTCTAGAATCTTTATTTGCCATTTTTATTTCTTCAGGTTGCAAACTGCCCCCTCCTGCAATTACAAGTTTTCTAGTACCTTTCCATTTTGAAAAAGAATGTAATAATACATCAATCCCTTTATACTTATCTATTCTTCCAAAAAACATGAAATAATCAGATAGGTTTTTAATCTCCGTAGGGCATATAGTTGTCCTATCTGGCATATGAGGGCCAAGAGGAAGCATGTATACTTTATCTTTTTGAGAAGGATATAATTTGCTGTACACATTCTTACTATTGGGCGAGCAAGTAACAATCCAGTCTATTTGTTTATTACATATTTCTGAAGTTTTCTTTTCAATAAAGCATTTTATTCGTTGTCTTAAACTTGTATTGAACGACGAGTGTGTAACCCCTGCATCATGCATCACCAATGCTTGTTTTACTCGACCAGCAAGATTAATACCAATTTGAGATGTAAAGATACCATTATCAACATACCATATTAGGTCTGGTTTCAAACTTAATAATAGAGCAGAAACTTTTTTCGCAACATTATTATAAGGAAATGGTGATTTTGTTTTTTTATATCTGACTATAAATGTATGTATTTCTTTGGGAATACTACATTTAGCAACCGTTGGTATAAAGCATTGTACTTCAGTTCCTAATTTATATAACTCTTCAGTGATCTTAATTGCCATTTGAACAAGGCCTCCATTCTCATTTGAAGTAAATACAATTATCATAAATAATCACATTTTTATTGGGTATTAAGAATATTGTGGATTATTATCTGTTTCGATATACGATTTAATATCTCGAGAAAAAATCATGAAGCATAATATAAATAATAGATTTCTATTAAATAATACTTGGTCAGAAAATAAGATGCCAAATATGTAAATAATAAATCCCTTGTCACAACAATACTTTTTAATAGACCTTGTAAAATATTTTATAGAACAAGTTAAGCCGCAAATTCCATAGCTTATAAGCATATATATTACAGCATTCGCATAGTTCGCATTTTTTACAATTCCCCATTCGTCTACTATTGTAATATTATGAATTCTCAAAAAGTCAGTTAGCTGATTAAGACCAATTCCAAACATCCATTGAGTAATGTCAAATAAAGAGATATATTGTAATGGACCTAATAATCGTACAGAGCCTGTACTTGTATTATTTAATTTTTCAACATTTCCAATTAGCACATCTGGAAAATAAATCATTATTAAAATAAATAGGACACACCCTAAAACCGCCAATAGTACTATGTATATCTTGCGAACATTGCTTGTCATCATAAAGATTAATGCAAGTAATAATAGCAAAAGGAAACCTGTAGTTGAGCCAGAGAAAAGAATTCCTAGAGCTGTTATGGAAAACATTACATAACTTTTTCTGCATAATAATATGTATGAAATAGGGAGTAAATAAATACAAAGATGGGCTGGTTCGGTAAATATTGAAGAAGGCCTATCAACAGAAAATGTATCTATACTACGGTCAATTTCTAGTCCGGGTATGAAAAAATCTTTATAGAAAGAACCCGTTAACAGCAGTTGAACTCGCTGAAATATACAAATAGAAGCTGCTATAATTCCTAATATTACTAATGTTTTAATAAAAACTTGAACATTAGATTTGTTTGTGAAATAAATCAGGGACAAGAAAAAAACAATAATATTGAAATAGTTATGTATAAACAAGGTTGTATCGAAATACATTTGGGCTTTAAACAATGCTGCAACCATTCCTATAAAACCAATAATAGTTATAGCCAAAAACCAAGACACCTCATTTTTTCTTCGAGTGATTACGCAATCTAGTCGGTTGTTGAAAAAATTTACAACAAATAGAATTGGGAATAAACACAGTGATAGAGGTATTCCACCTAGTATCAGGTAAATACCAGTAATTGGAATTGTTGCTAGGTATAATGCATTTAGTGAAGACAGTTTGCTCATCGCATCTATAAATTAAGAGATGATTTTAGAAATAATAATGATGATTCTGATAATTTTTTATGGATTTCAGCAATTTTGGAGAACCGATTGTCATCTATTGGGTATATGTCTTCGTATGCTTCCTTTATTCTATCTTCTAAATTGTAGTCATTAAGCAGGTTGAATATTCTTGAATTATAAGCCGCCTCTGCACCGCCCTTTGATATTACATAAAACTGCTTCTGGAATAAAATGGACAATACTGAAGCATGAAAAGAATTAGTAACAACATATTTTGCTTGTGACAAGAGGGCAAGGAAGCGTTCTGGTGAGATAGAGGACTCGTTTCTATCGAATATTGAATAATAAATAAGATTTCCAATGTGACCAGTCACATAAATAACTTTTAGCCGTGTCTCTTTTTTCATTGATTTCACGAATCTTGGTAGCATTTTGTCATGTCCCAACTGATATACAAATATATAGTCATATTGTGGCATTTCTGAATAATCAGCCTTAGACTTCCAATAGTCGCGTCCCGCTAATAAAACGGGATCCATACAGGCAATAGAATCTCTGCCAGAAAAATCCTTTACCAATTCTATTCCTCTTGATTCGCGTACAGAAATTGAATCAAATTTACCAATATACTCACTATATATTCTTTTATCTGCATCTTTTACACCATATGTTCCAAAGCTTGCAGCATATGCTACTTTTTTATGGTTGTCATCAACAAATTCTAAGAAAAAAGCATTGTCATATCCTTGGCATTTAAGATTCCAAACTTGATCGCTCCCAACAACAAATATGTCATATCTTTCATTAAGCGATTTTAGTTGTTCCCATGATTCGATGGGTTCTGTTTTTTTGTAGGATTCCATCCAATGATGAAAATTCCTTTTCTTTTGCTTGATGAATGGAATGAGAACTAAATTAGAACGTATGGTACTAAAAAATGATGAATCCATTCTAATTGGTTTTAAATTATATTGATTATCAATTGCCGGACATCGATAGTCTATTATATCGCATTTTCCGCCTAATTGTGTAATTACATGCTGCAATGCAGACACTTGAAACACTGCACCATAGTTATATGCATGTTGATAGCTAAGCGTTGCTATTTTTGTCATTTCTATTATCTATTTTAATTTTACTCTTATTATATTTAATATAAATGTTCGTTCAGCTTTTGAAAGAACCCAATATGCTGTAGTTGAGATAAGAACTATTGCTAATGAAGATAAAACAAGAAAAGAATATATATATGGCAATCCGTTTAAAAACACTTCTTTTACAAAAATAAGTACTATACATGTTATGGCGTATACTATAAAAATAGGCAATGTAACATTCTTAATAAATGTATATATTGATAATCCTGTAAGTCTTTTAGCAAAGAATATTCGGACAAAAGCTGCGATAATTTCTATAGCAATCATACCAACAATCACAAAAGGTGCAGACACTCCGATGCGTAACAAAATATATGCTAAAGGAATGTTGAGTATCATAATTAAAGAGACGGCAAATTGATAATTTCGAATAACGCCTGTTGCCTGAATTAATGACATGATACCATTAGTAGATTGTTGTACCAAAGATACTATTAGTACTAATGAGCAAAATACTATGCTATACTCTGGTACATCTTTTAGCCATACTTTTAAAATAAATGGCATTGAGAATAACATGGGAATTATAGCATATGATAACAAAAATGATGCGTACTTGCATTGTTTCAATGATAATGAAATCATTCCATTCTTGTCACCGGAACCTGCTCGTTGCATTATTTGTGGGGTCATTGCTTTGGAAATTGTAGCAGTAAAGTTTTGAAGTTGTCCAGAAATTTGTATGGCTATTCCAAATGCAGCATTTATTATAACTCCAAAGAATGTATTCATTACAATTGCAACTCCTTGAGAGCGTGTTGTCATCGCTAATGCTCCAAACATATTCCAAAAGGCAAAAGAAAACATATCCTTCATCAAAACTTTGTCGCTTGACTTTATTGAAACTAAAGTCTCCTTATAGTGCTTCCTACAATATATACTTTTAATAATCATTGATATCAATCGGATTGTTATCAAAAGTCCACCATAAAATACAAGTTTGTCTTTACAATATACAAGTAAAATGAATGCTCCTGTAAGACGAATAACGGACTCCGTAATCGAAGATATTGAGTAGACAAACATATTTTCATGGGCATTTAAAGCTGCATCGTATGGCACTGTAATGACTACTAATGTAGTGCCTATAATAGTTAATTGATATAATATCTGGGCTGCAGTTATTCGATTATCTGGAATTTGGATAGAAGAGTCAAAAATGAACGGCGTTAGACTTTCTAATACGATTAAAAGGATTAAGGCGAGGATTAAATGCAATGTAAAACTGCTATTAAAGACTTTGATCATTATATTATGGTCGTGCTTGCCCATATTCACAGACATATATCTTTGTGATGATACAGACATGGAATTTTGCACAAACGATAACATTGCCACGATACCAGATATCAAATTTACTATACCATAATCTTCTACACCCATTGCATTTAAGATGAGTCTAGTTGAGTATAAGTTTACAACTATTGTAATAATAAAATTAGCATATAGTATAATGGTGTTGGCAGCAATTCTTTTATTTGAATTCATATTCTATAATTATTGTATACTCTTTAGAAATAACTCGTAGGATTCAAACATGGGGGGGGTAATTAGGAATTCTGATAATGATTCATTGAAATTTCCACATAATTTCAAACGATTAATGAAAACTTGGTTTGTTAGCCTTTTTCTCGGTTCAAACAAGAAAAAGTACGCAGGCAAGGCTTCTTTAGGTGGGTCCTTTTTGAATCGCTCGCGATAACTTTTTACAATATTAACGGCTTCATCGTATTGGCGTTTTTTTCTTTTAGTAAAATATTCCTCCAGAGAACAAATAATTTTTGCTGGATTTCCTGCTACAACACAATTAGATGGTATTCTTCCGTGAACTACGCTACCGGCACCAATAATAACATTATCCCCAATCTCTGTATTCATCAATATTGTGCTATTTACGCCAATAAAAACATTGTTGCCAATTGAAACTTTTCCCACTCCGCCAAGAACTGTATTGTATTTGGCTTTCAATACAGACCACGAATAATCATGGTTTAAAATGTGGACTCCTAAAGTAATATTTACATTATCTCCTATAGATAACATAAAAGGAAATGCTTCATCAATATATGTATGATTTGGGGAATAAATATTTACTCCCCTCCCAATTCTTGCTCCTTTAGATCTAAGTGAATTTATAAAATCTTCAGAAGTAGCTTTGTTGCCTAAAATAATTTTTCTAATAAAATGTATAAATAAATTCATATTGAAATCCTTATTTGTAGCCGTACTGATAGTCTTTTATTTCACGTTGACCTACTATTTTGGCAGGAATACCTGCTACAATTGCATAATCTGGCACATTTTTAGTTACTATAGCACCAGATGCAACTATTGCGCCCTTGCCTATTTTTATACCTGGAAGCACAATTGAACGGCTACATATCCATGCGTATTCTCCAATTTCAACAGGAGCGCCTTTTCCACAAAAGTTCAAATCATTGTAATCGTGGTTTAATGTCCATATAATTGCTTCATAAGCAATAACTGCGCTCTTACCTATAGTGAGCCCTTTACGTCCATCTAATAATACTTTGGGACCTATACTTACTCCATCTTCGATGGTGATACCTTTTGGAGTACGAATATGAAATCCTTCCATTATCATGATATGTCCATTAATTTTCAATCCCAATATTTTTAACCACCATATTCGAATATTCTTGCTTGGTAAATTGCAAATAAATGTGTTTGTCATCCACCAAAGCAAATTTTTTACCCCCCCACTAGTACTTTTAATATTTTTGTTGCCATTCCTCTAATAATTTATTAAATGAATAAAAAGTAGTATTTGCTCAATAAAAGTATTTTTTTGAAAATATTATTGGCATACATTTATAGAGTTTGTTAACTCCAATTCCACTCAAATCTCTCTATATCTTCCTCCACAAGAGGATTACCTAATTGTACTTCTATAAATGTCAGATCAGTTATAGCTTTTTATAGCATGATGATGCCCAAGTGGAATATTCATAACGTCTCCACCCTTAACCAAGCTACACTCACCGTCCAATACAAATATTCCTTCCCCATCAACGCAAGTCCAAGTCTCGCTGCGGTGACGGTGTAGCTGGTAACTAATTATGGTGTATAGTTCGTTGTACCAAATTTAGCTCACTTTCCTAAGCGTTTTGGTTCGTTCTGTTACCCTGTTTTTGGACAAGAGCTCTGTTGACCAAGTACTGATATCCTTCAGTTTAACATTTACAATGCGCATCTGTTTTTCGGAACATCTAACTGGACACCCTATCAAGTTTCTTATCCGTAACCAAATATGTCGATGACATCCAGTGCGCTTGATTTTCCTGTATTGTTAGCACCAATAAGGAATGTTGCATCACCTAAATTTATCAAGAACAAGATAGCCACCTCCACTATTAGCAATACCAACAATTGTCTTTGCAATATTCGGTAAATTATGAGGTAAAGTACGCTTTAACTCTATGGTCTCCGATTCTTGCAGAGTGCCATCAAGCAAAGACGAAACTATTGCATTTATATCTTTCATTACTATGGAAGGAAACATTTACCATTTTATATGAACATTTATATTCAGCAGCGAAGTTAATTCTTTCTAATTTGAGTGATTACAAATTATTACGGCCACGTAACCTTGTGTAGAGGTTAAAACTTTCACGATATCATCGAGAGTGTCGATATTTTTGTTAGTACTCAATTTAGGGCATACCCCTTTGTATAGGCACTTTTACAAGTGCCTTTATATTGAGTTGTTAAAAATTTTACTTGTTTATTAAGTATTTCATACTTTTTCTCGCCATGGCTAAGTTCAAGCAAGCTTGCTTTGCTCATGACTTATCGAAAAAGTTTCATACATTTTACACACATGTGATTTTCGGCTGCACTCGGCATAGCTTAAACAAGTTTGGCTCTGCACTCGTTGGCACGAAAATTCTTCGCTCGACAATATTAAAGCAAGCTTTCATTGTTCCCACTTATCGAAGATGTTGGCATATTACTTCTTACTTTACCTACAATTTTGCTTAGCCTTATATTCCAATAGGTCAAGAACCATCACGAAATCCTCAAACTTTTTACAATATTGAGTGGCTAAAGGTTCTGGAAACTGCTGTCGAATGGAAGCCTTTATCATGTTTGATATTGCCTCCTTACGAATAGCATTAAGCAAGTCGTTAAATGTAAACCATCAATACAGCGTACCCACTATTTTTCAGAGGGTTAACCGCATCAGTATTTTGAATAAAGGCTGTACTTACATGATGCCTTGTAGTATGTTTATTCCCCATACAAATCCTTCATAAACGCCATCTTTCTCAGGTCTTTTGCCGATGGTCCATTCTTGCCTTGCAGAGCAAGGTCGAACTTCTTGCAGACTTTCAGCATGTTGACTTTTGTGATGTTGCTGAGGAGCTGAGAAAGACGAATAGCGTCAACGGTATAGTTTTGGAGGATAAGGTAATCATTTATAAAACTTAAAGTTTAGTTATCTCTTCCTGTGAAAGGCCTGTTGCTTTCATTATAGCGTCAATAGGCATATCCATTTCAAGAAGTTTTTTTGCTATTTCTACAGCTTTGTCTTTTTTGCCTTCAGCACGACCTTTTGCAAGTCCTTTTGCAATACCTTTCTCTTCTGCATTATCCAGCGAGTTCTTCATGTCTCGATAAGCTTTAAGACTGTCCTCATATTCACGAAGTTCTGTTTTTGAGAATCTTGCGATTTCAGTCTGATTAAACAAACGACTAAAGACTTCTGTCTGGAGATACCTGGGTTGACGGTCAAGACGCGAGAGGTTTTGAAGAACATAAATCCACTTGTCATAATTGGTCTTCAGTTCTTCTATACTCTTTTTGAACTTGGCTATTTCAACATACTTAAATGTGAGTTTATCGTTGAACACTTTATGTATCTGCTTGTCAAGCAAGCCGATGTCGTGATTGATTGTATCTTGTGCAAAAGCAGAATCTGTCATGTCGTAGTTGAGTAATGCAACAACATAAACATGCTTGAGTTCATAATTCCATACTTCTCCTTTTTGCGCTTGCTCACGAATAGGGAATGTGGCATAATATAGGGAACGGTCTTTGAAGTATTTCTGACTGGCATTCTGCATCTCAACGATAAACTTCTCGCCTTTTTCATTCTCACAATATACGTCGAATATAGCCTTGCGGTCTGTACGTACATCCCCAACATGCTCACTATTAAGGAATGTCACGTTCTTTACAACTTGTTCACCATCAAACAGAGAGTTGAGAAAATCAATTAACAAATCCTTGTTGGGATTAGTGCCAAAAATTCGCTTGAAACCGAAATCGGTCAGCAAACTGATATATCGTTCTTCTGTGTATCGCATAACCCTAATATTAAATTTGTATTATAACACAAAGATAAAGGATATATTCAATATTTACAAGAATATTGGCACAATTTTGATTATTGAGTGTTGTTATCGGCTTTGCCGCTTGCCAGAGCATGAATGTTGAATTATTCTCGACTAACGCCAGCGATTGTAAGTTGTACTATCATGAACAAGAATTAATTGTTGTAATAACGAGCGTACCATTCAGCAAAGCATCTCAATCCTTCTCTTAGACTTGTGTTCGGCTTAAACCCAAAGTCCTGCTCTAATGGGGTTGTGTCAGCATAAGTCACTGGCACATCTCCTGGTTGCATAGGTACAAGTTCCTTGTGGGCTTCAAAGTCATAATCCTTTGGCAATACTCCTGCACGAACCAATTCTTCTTGAAGGATAGTAACGAAGTCAAGGAGGTTTTCTGGAGAGTTGTTGCCAATATTATATACTTTATATGGAGGAATTGGCAGACCATCTTCGCCATTCTGCTTTTCTGGTGCGTGCTGCATGATACGAACTACACCTTCTACGATGTCGTCAACGAATGTGAAGTCACGCTTACAATTGCCATAATTGAATATCTTGATGGTTTCGCCTTTCACCAGTTTGTTGGTGAATCCGAAGTATGCCATGTCGGGGCGACCAGCAGGACCATAGACTGTGAAGAAGCGGAGGCCTGTGGATGGAATGTTATAGAGTTTACTATAGGCATGTGCCATCAGCTCGTTGCTCTTTTTGGTTGCTGCATAAAGAGAAACGGGATTGTCAACCTTATCATCTGTTGAATATGGAACTTTTTTGTTGCTGCCATAAACTGAAGAAGAAGAAGCATATACAAGATGTTCAACTTCGTGATGGCGGCAAGCTTCAAGGATATTATAGAAACCAATGAGATTGCTTTGTATGTAAGCGTCTGGATTGGTGATACTGTAACGTACACCAGCTTGGGCTGCGAGGTTTACCACAACAGCAATTTTGTTATCGGTGAAAATCTTTTCTACAGCTTCTTTATCAGCGATTGATGCGTGTACGAAAGTCCAGGAACCTCCTCGATCCTCCCTGTTTAGGGAGGATGCTATATTTTCGATCTCCTTGAGACGTTCGTATTTGATGTTAACATCATAATAGTCTGTGATGGAATCAATACCAATCACTTTGATGTTCTGTACGTCGTGGAAAAGACGTTTTACGAGGTTGCTGCCAATAAAACCTGCAGCACCTGTTACAAGAATTGTCTTGCCTTCAAGATTTATGTTGTATTCTACCATAAAAACCCCCTCATTACCCCTGTTTAGGGGATGGTCCGGAGGGGAGCGGAGGATTTAGACCCCCTCGATCCCCCTGTTTAGGGGGAGGATGGAAGCCCCCCTCAGTCCCCCTGTTTAGGGGGAGGAAGAGGACATTGGGCTAACTGTCTGGGGGAGGGTTATAAGTTTTGTTTTACTTTGGTGATGACATTTTCGGGATTAAATAAGACTTCTTGGTTTGTGAAACGTATGACCTTGAAACCTTGGTTTTCTAACCATTCTTGTCTGATAGTATCGTAGAGTTGCTGTTCTTCAGTGAAATGGTAACCGCCATCGATCTCGACTATCAGTCTGCTTCGGCGGAATAGGAAATCTACTATATAATCACCAATAATCCCAAATCGGTCATTAGGGCTTGCTTGTATTTTGCTTTTTTAGAAGAGTGGAT
>OOBZ01000646.1_pt1 | contig 26652 bp, 24 predicted proteins | sample 1671601 | NCBI WGS metagenome assembly OOBZ01 (sample SAMN06348173, study PRJEB24527) | human gut metagenome | biome: human gut; feature: ankylosing spondylitis patient; material: feces | host: Homo sapiens | place: China | collected 2015-10
AAGAGCAATTAACCTACGCTCATTTCCAATAAATTACACTCTTTTCGTAACTTCGACGAGCAAATATACTATATTATTTACTTATCTGAACCGTTTCTCCAGTTCTTCGTCAGTCAGCATGGAAATGATCGTCTTTCCGTCGGGAGTCAGGTTGGAATCCGGACAGGAGAACAAGGTTGCGATCAGGTGATCCATCTCGTCGGCAGACAATGTTTTACCCGGACGGATGGCTGCTGCTTTTGCCAGAGACAAAGCGATTGCTTCACAGATCTCTTCATGTACTTCACATCCTGTCTCGATAGCACGGTTGACAATATCCTTTATCAGAACCAGCTGGTCAACATTCTCAAGTCCGGCAGGCAGGCCGTTGATCGCATAACTGTTATTTCCCAGATTCGACAAGTCGAAACCGATAAAACGCATATCTTCCAGCAGAAGAGGCAAGACAGCTGCTTCTGCTGCCGTGAACTCAATGATTTCGGGGAAAAGAACCTGCTGCGATGCACCTTTCTGCTGTCGCATATTATTCAGATACTGGTCGAACAAGATACGTACATGAGCTCTGTACTGGTCGATCAGGGCCAGGCCGGACTTCAGTGAAGTAACGATATAACGACCTTTGTACTGATAGCATGGAGTAGTCGTTTCGGCAAACAAGGCTTCGCCTCCAACAACAGAAGCTACCGGTTCCGGCTTCTCATCAGCATCCGTCTCAATCACCTCTCCCATCATTTCCAAATCTTTACGCACGGCATCGCGGTCGCTTTCAAACCCCTGATAGAGTTGTGACCAGTCGAACTCCGACTTCCCGGAAGACGAAGGGGATGGCGAAGACGGAGAATAAGAAGACGGGGTAGAAGATGCCTTGAAAGGATTATAACCCGAATCAAGCTGCACGGTCGGTGCTCTAAATCCGTCCGGTTCTTTGACCGGGTTGTAAACCGGGATGTCTATCGCATCTTCCACATCAAAATCAATGGTAGGGATAGCACTCGACTTTGCCAGCGCCTCACGGGTTGCCGCCATCAGTATCTGCCAGATAGGCTGCTCGTTCTCAAACTTAATCTCGGTCTTAGTCGGGTGGATATTTACATCGATCGTAGAAGGATCAAGCGTGAAATAGATAAAATAATTGGGTTGTTCGCCGGGAGGGATCAACTGTTCATAAGCCTGCATAACGGCCTTATGAAAATAGGGATGCTTCATGAAACGTCCGTTCACGAAGAAATATTGCAGTGCACCACGCTTCTTGGCAGAGTCGGGGCGACCTACAAAACCGGAAATAGTGACCAGCGAGCTTTGTGCATCCACAGAAAGCAACTTCTGGTTCAGGTTCTTGCCATATACATTTATAATACGCTGGCGGAGACCTGACTCCGGTAAATTAAATATCTCGGTATCATTGTGGTTCAACACCAGGGCTACCTGCGGGTTGACCAGGGCGATACGTTCAAATTCATTGATTATATTACGGAACTCCGTTTCATTCGATTTCAGGAATTTACGGCGCGCGGGTACATTAAAGAATAGGTTCTTGATCGAAAAAATACTTCCCTCTGTACAAGCATCGGGGCTAATATCTTCCAATGTGGAACCGGCGATGGATAGCTTCGTACCCAACTCAGTTCCTCTCAAACGGGTACGCAGTTCCACATGGGCTACCGCAGCGATAGAAGCCAGCGCCTCTCCGCGAAATCCCATCGTATGGAGGGAAAACAGATCTTCAGCCGAAGATATCTTGGAAGTAGCATGCCGTTCAAATGCCATACGGGCATCTGTCTCAGACATACCTTTCCCGTCATCGACTACCTGGATCAATGTACGGCCGGCATCCTTAATGTTCACCTGGATATGTGCGGCTCCGGCATCGATCGCATTTTCAACCAGTTCCTTTACAACGGAAGCAGGCCGTTGAATGACTTCACCGGCCGCTATCTGATTGGCTATACTATCGGGTAATAAATGAATTATATCGCTCATGACCAAAACAAAAACCAAAGTAAAGCACCCAGGACTGCGATCCCCACGATCAGTTTTGCGCTCTTATATTTACGGCTACGCGCATCGTCGCCTCTGTCAAGGCTTTTCTTCAGATGCGAAGTACCCTCAATAAAAGTTCCTTTGATCTGCGGCTTGTAATCTTCCAGCGATTCTTCCATGCCCATCTCGCGTTTCATTTTACGCACACGTTCTTCCATCGCCTCTTTATGGGGATCCCAATAAATAGGTTTATGATTGAACTGCCGGGGTTTACGTACATTATAAAATGAGAAAAGTGCCATAACTCAACAAATTTAATAATAAATGCTATTGCTCGTGCTTAAACTTATTGCTTCGAACCGGTGCGTCTTCGACTCTCCTCTTCACTACCTGATAAATATCATCTTTATTTTTCGGACGCAAGTAATCAAACCAATAAAAATCTTTCAGTGTTTTCTGTTCCGGCTTCAGATCGGGTATGGGGGTAAGACTTCCCTGCGGACTGGGCCATATCTTCAGCCTTTCCAACGCATTGTCTTTCACCCAAATTGTCAGGAATCCGCTCTTGGTTTCATTTAAACCGATCATCGCACCGTTATCCAACGGATAAAAGATGGATTCCGCATTCCCTTCGACATCGATCTGCCGGACAGCCTGACCTTCAAAATATGCTTTCAGGTCATTCCCTTTCAATTGATTATAATAAGTCGAATCGAGATGCTGCACTGCAAATGCATATTGTATCACATGTGCATAATCGATCGTACTGTCATTCATATAGATAACTATCGTATCACCGGATATCTGGTACTGCTCATTCCACAGAATCGGATCCCTATACATATATAATATGGAATCACGCGTATTAAACTGCATGGAATCACAAACACCCTGCATATCGGTGCGATAGAAACGCACACCATAAAATGCCTTTATTTCGCGGGCCGTCGAATCGATCGACATCATTTCCAGCGTATCGGCATGCAGATATAACGTGTCGCCCTGCGAATATTCAAGGAAACGGGCACTGTCGGTTGCAAACGCATATTCCGTCCGCTCATTATAGAAACCGTACTGTCCCTCCAGCATTACTTTCTGAGCCGTATCCTGCAAGCACATATTCCCGAAGGCTTCACCGAAACCGGCATTCTGGTCATATGATATAGAATCGCCGATCAGGACCCTGTTGCCCGAATAAACTTCGGAACGGTCTAGCAACAGCGAAGTGTTAGCTTCCGTATTGTACCATCCGCGGGAAGAATGGATCGTCCCGCTGTCTGAAACAATGATGGAAGGTCCCAGTATTGTTGCAATCTTCGATTCGGTATCGTAATGAAGCGTATCCGAATAGAGTGTAAAATTCGGATTCTCCAGACGCACACTATCATTAAATATAGCCAGTTTCGTGCCCGGAGAATATTGACCGTAGAAAGATGACAACTGATTCAGCGAGTCAACGATCAAACCGCCGTCAAAATAATAACCGATATCGGGAATACGCTCATAGTTCAAACTATCGGTAAAAAGCGTTACCTGCCCGTTCTCCATACGGACATTTTCACGCAGGTAAGCAATCTGGGTATCCCCGTCATAAAACAAGTAATTGCCGTATACAAACAAAGTATCTCCTTGTTCCATACGAACATTACTGAAAGCCTCCAGCGAATTAGTCGCCTCAAAAAAGTATGCACTGTCGCAATACATATACGAACTATCGTGCCGGAAACTGACATTTCCCTCCAGAAACTGTGCATCAGCCTTCATCACTTCCTTATCATAGGATACAGTATCGGCATGCAGCAGATAAACCAGTGTCTTTTTAGTTGTGACCGTATCGGCTGTAGGAGTCTCTCCCTGCTTGACGGATATGGAATCCTGCGTTTGTGCAAACACACAAACAGCCAGCAGACAAAGCAGTCCTGTAAGAAAAAACTTTTTTACAATCTTCATTCTTTAACCCAACCCGGATATTTGAAATCGCAGTTACGCCATCCTTCGGCAATACGGACATACGTAGTTTTTTGCTTTTTCTTGATCCACTCATCCAACAATTCTTCTCTTTTCTGTTGTTCCACCATATTCTTCATTGCCTGGAAGTCATCAGAAAGATTTGCCTTATGTTGTTCTGTACGGGATTTCAATTTAACGATGGCAACCACTTCCTTCTGTTTGTTGGAAATCATAGTAAACGGTTTGGAGATTTCACCCACCTGCATGTTGTATACCACTTTACCGACTTCCTGGGGAAGTTCCTGCATTTCAAACTTCGGAGTACCGAAATTGTTTCCTTCATGATTCTGGTTAACCATCAACCCTTTGTTGTTACGGGTATCCTTATCATATGAAACGAATGTTGCAGCTTCCTCAAACGAGAATTTGTTTGCCTGCAAGTCCGCATATAATGAGTCCATGCGGGCAGTTGCTTCCGTCAATTCCTTTTCTGACACTTTCGGTCTTAACAGGATATGACGGCAGTTGATACGGTTACCGCGTTTCTCGATCAGCTGGATGATATGATATCCGTATTCTGTCTGTACAACCTGAGATACACGCTTCGGATCAGAAAGGTTGAATGCCACATTGGCAAACTCCGGCACCAGGTCAGTCTTGCTCATAAATCCCATCTCACCGCCACGGGCTGCAGAAGCTGGATCTTCGGAATACAGGCGGGCCAACGTAGAGAACTCCATCTTACCGCTGTTGATCTGTTCCGTAAAATCACGCAGTCGTGCTTTGATAGCATCCGTCACATCAAACGGAATCTTCGGTTCGAAAGTAATGATCTGGACTTCCACTGTTGTCGGGATAGTCGGCAGGCTGTCCTTCGACAACTGATTATAAAACTTACGAATTTCAGAAGGAGTCATCTTGATCTCCCCGATCAACTTGCGTTGCATTTCTGAAACGATCTGCTGTTCACGGAACTTTTCCTTCTGTTCATCCCTGATCTGTGAGATTTTCTTTCCGAAATATTCCTCTACTTTTTCCCTTGATCCGATCTGGTTGATTGCCCAGGTTATCCACTGGTCAGCCTGCTGTATCACCTGGCTTTCGCTGGCCTCGATACTGTCTATCTTCGCCTGGTTCAGGTACAGTTTCTGTATCGCTATCCGTTCCGGAATCACACAATAAGGATCACCATCCAGACGTTCGCCTTCGTTTTGCATATACAAACGCTGCGTTTCTACGTCCGAACGTAAAATAGCATCATCTCCTACCACCCACACAATCTCATCAATCACATTATCCTGTGCCATTGCCGCACAAGATAAGCAGGCAAGAAAGAATACAGTTAAAATCTTTTTCATCATTTCTACTTTATAAGTTACAAATTACGGTTCAGTAAAAAACTTTACATCACCTCCTCTGATTCCATCTTTATATAATTCTTCTTCAAACGTCTTCAAAAAATCTACTTTCCGCTGATTGATCAGCATCTCCGTGATTTGCGAACTCGCATAATCATAAGGCGCCACGCTTCCCTCCGGTAGATACTCTTTGATATTCAGCAGATAGCAATAACTACTATCGGCTACTTCCACAAACTTATTCGCCTTCAGATAAGCTGTTGAGTTGGATACATGGACAGGTATATTATCCATCACCTCGTCAAAATCCACCCATTTGTCGTAAAAGTAGTCATAAATAGTGGCATTTTGCACACTATACTTCTCAATTTTTTCTAAAGAGGCTTCAGAAGTCGATTTGTACCACCCTTTTACCTCCGACAAACCGGGGGCATCCACCGGTATTTTCAGGAAAAGTCCCTTGATCAGGGCTTTATCGAGTGTAAACTTTTTCTGATTCTCCTCATAATAGTTCAGCTTATCGCTTTCGCGGATATCAGCCGACAATTTCTCTTTGATCAGGCGCTCCTGATAACGGTAACGAATCAGCGAGTGGCGGTATTCTTCTACCAGCTTGTCGACCTCTTCCTTTTCGTCCCCCAGGTTTCGCTGGGCAACTTCGTAAACCAGGGCATCCTTTACCCATTTCTTTACAAAGCTTTCGGCTAACAACAAACTATCCGCAGAGGACGTCCCCCGCGGAATCAGACTAACCACTTCCGAACGTTTCAACGTCCGGTCCTTCACTCTTACCAGCACATCCGCATCGTCAGTTTGCTGGGTTCGCTTACAAGAACACAGCAAAGATACGAATGCTATAAAAATGAAGCAATACTTCATAACCTTCTCTTTCTTATTTCTTTAGTTTTTTCAACAATTTCCAGTTAATCGTAACAGGATATTCCTTATTCAGCTCCTGCAACCAGGCTTTTTCCAACTCCGGCTGTTCAGCAGCTGGCTTGCTCCACACTTTCTGATTACTGATATTGAACAACAGGATACCATCCCGATATTCCTGCATCAGATGTGTAAATTCAGGATGCTTAGTTTCCAAATTCTTGCGCTCGGTTGTCGTAACAATATCACGAACGAACAGATCGAACACTTCCTGCATAAAATCTCCGGCATACGTTTTTGTCGAGAACGGACAACGCTGGATATAATAAGCGAATTCGCTCTGTGGGAAATCCGTATCCACCAGATGGATCAATGTCTTATTCATATCCTTGGCCTTTTCGTAGAAGTCCTTGTCGGAAGGAAAATGATCATTGCACAAAGCGACCAGTTCGGCATAAGCCTCCGGATAGAACACATACCCATACTCTTTTTTCAGACGTTCATCGAACGCCTTATAATATTCGAAATTACGTTCACCCTGTGCCATCACACGGGACCATGATTTCTTCTTTTCTTCAAAAGATGGGATGCCTCCCTTGTCAAGCAATTTAATAATATGATAACCGAACCGTGTTTTAACAGGTTTAGACACTTCTCCCGGAGTATTTAAAGCAAATGCACCTTTTTCAAAAGGTTCCACCATTTCTCCGACACCGAACCAGGGAAGCACTCCCCCTTTGCGTGCCGAAGCGGCATCCGAAGAATTTTCTTCTGCTAACTGTCCGAAGTCTGCTCCGCCTTGTATTTTCTGATAAACCTCTTCAGCCAAAGCCAACGTTTCACTATCACTGCGAGTTACCGAATCTTTCTGGAAAGGGATCAGAATATGGGCAACACGGCGCATCCCCGGATTGGGTTTGCGGCTATGTAGTTTAATAATATGATATCCCAGCGTAGTACGTACCGGCATGGATAATTCACCCGGTTTCATAGAATAAGCATAATTCTCGAACGCTTTGATCGTCTGCATAGGCAACAGACAACGTGCATATTCATATCCGGTCTGTTTGGTAGAGTCCTGCTTTGCCAGCTCCTGACCAACGGTTGCCATGTCTTCCCCGTTTTTTATACGTTCATAGACTTTCATCGCCTTTTCATAAACAGCGAGCGTATCCCTTGAAAGAGTCTTTCCCGGCAGACGGAATAAAATATGACTCAATTCCAGCACTTCGCCCAAACGGTCATATTCCACACGGAGAGCTGCTTCTTCCCCGTCTCTGTCAGATAAGTAACTTGATGTCAGCTGAGAGCGGTATCCTTCCAGTTCATCGGTAAAATCTTTTGTCTTGTCGAGACCGGCGGTTTCTGCATCGACAACTTTCAACTTAAAGTTTTTATACAGTTCCACATAATTTTCCAATGACTTACGATCAGATAAATTAACTTCACCATTCTTTCTGGCCATAAAAACAAATTCATCCAGAGATACCTGTTTTCCGGCCACAGTCATCACTACAGAATCAGCCTTATTAGCGGCTTCTCCGGTTAAACAAGCGAATACTAAAGATAATACAAGCAACTTTTTCATCAAAATTCCGTTTATCATACTACGTACACATTACAAAAATAACACTAATCTAACGGATAGCATCCCCAAAAAGTATGCTATCCGATTAAATTAGTGTTTTTTATATAACGGGATTTATCCACATTTATTATTCGCCACGGCTATAATTGGGCGCTTCCTGTGTAATTGCCACGTCATGCGGATGACTTTCCTGTACACCGGCATTGGTAATGCGGGTGAATTTAGCCTGATGCAGTTCTTCAATATTATGCGCTCCGCAATATCCCATACCGGCACGCAACCCGCCAACCATCTGGTAGATCACTTCGAATAAAGAACCTTTATAAGGAACACGCGCGGCAATACCTTCCGGCACAAGTTTCTTCACATCGTCTTCCACATCCTGGAAATAACGGTCTTTCGATCCTTTCTGCATCGCTTCCAGCGATCCCATACCACGATAGGATTTAAACTTACGTCCGTTGAAAATGATCGTTTCACCCGGCGATTCTTCCACACCTGCCAGCAATGAACCCATCATCACGGATGATCCGCCGGCAGCAATCGCCTTCACGATATCACCGGAATAACGCAATCCGCCATCGGCAATCAGAGGAATACCTGTACCCTTCAATGCTTTTGCAACATCATAGATTGCAGACAACTGGGGAACACCGACTCCGGCAATAACACGGGTCGTACAGATAGACCCCGGTCCGATTCCTACCTTAACGGCATCTGCTCCGGCATCTGCCAGATATCTGGCAGCATCGCCCGTAGCAATATTACCAACCACGCAATCGATACTCGGATACTGTGCTTTAATTTGTTTCAACACATCGACCACACCTTTGGAATGTCCGTGAGCCGTGTCGATAACCAAGGCATCGGCACCAGCCTCTACCAATGCAGCCACACGTTCAAATGTATTGAATGTCACACCCACACCGGCAGCCACACGTAAGCGGCCTTTGGCATCTTTGCAGGCTGAAGGTTTATCTTTTGCTTTAGTGATATCTTTATAGGTAACAAGTCCGATCAGCTTATTATGGCTGTCCACCACCGGCAGCTTTTCAATCTTGTGTTGCTGAAGGATCTGGGCTGCTGCTTCCAGGTCTGTAGACTGATCTGTCACGACCAGGTTTTCCTTCGTCATCACCTCGTCGATCGAACGGTTCATGTCTCTTTCAAAACGAAGGTCACGGTTGGTAACGATTCCGACCAGATAACCGCCTTCATCCACAACAGGTATACCGCCGATCTTATATTCTGCCATCATAGCCAACGCATCGGCCACACGTTTTCCCTTCGTGATTGTTACGGGATCATAGATCATTCCGTTTTCAGCACGCTTAACGCTTTGAACCTGCTTAGCCTGTTCTGCGATCGTCATGTTCTTATGAATAACACCGATACCACCTTCGCGGGCAATAGCGATTGCCATCTTTGCCTCGGTAACCGTATCCATAGCGGCCGATACCATCGGGATATTCAATGTAATGTTTCGTGAAAACTTTGTCGTAAGGTCGACATTTCGGGGAAGAACTTCTGAGTAAGCGGGGATCAACAATACATCATCGAATGTTAATCCGTCCATAACTAACCTGTCTGCAATAAATGACATAAAACGTATGCTTTAAAAATTATTGCGCGCAAATATACGAATAATATGCCAATAAAACAATATGCCAATGTGCCAATAAAAAACAACGATATATTATCTCTATTGGCATATTGGCATATTAACCCTATCGGCATATTATTAATTTGCCATTTCCGATAAGAATTTTATGCGTACCAGACGGATCTCTTCTTCTGTATAATCACCGCCCAACTCTTCGATCGCATCTTCCAGATCATCCGTTTCGGAATCTTTGAAATATTCATAGATATCTTCCACATGATCTTCGTCCATCACATCGTTTACAAAGTAATCGATATTGATACGTGTTCCCGAATAAACGATCGCTTCGATCTCATCCAGCAGTTCGTTGAATTCAAGACCGTTTGTCAACGCTATCTCATCCAGAGCGACTTTGCGATCAATACGCTGGATAATGGAGACTTTCAGTTTCGACTTGTTTGCAACCGTACGAACACGCAAGTCTTCCGGACGTTCGATCTCATTTTCTTCTACGTGTTTTTTGATCAGTGTAATGAATTCCTGTCCGTAACGTTTTGCCTTACCGGCACCGACACCGGGAATATTCTGCAACTCATCCAGAGTCACCGGATAAGTGGTAGCCATCGCCTCAAGCGACGGATCCTGGAAAATCACAAAAGGAGGAACTTCCAATCGCTTGGACAGCTTCTTACGCAAATCCTTCATCATAGAATAAAGGACCGGGTCAACCGCACAGGTTGCTCCGCCACGTACCGGCACTTCAGATTCTTCCTCTTCCTCAAACTCGTTATCCTTTGTTATTTTGAAAGACACCGGCTTCTTCATGAAATCTTTTCCCTTCGGAGAGATTTTCAGCAGGCCATAGTTTTCGATATCCTTTGTCAGATAACCGGCAATCAGCGCCTGACGGATCACTGCGTTCCAGGTCTTGTCATCTTCGTCCGTTCCCGAACCGAAGACTTCCAGTTCATTGTGTTTGTAAGATTGAATTTCGGAGGTCTCGTTACCGACCAACATGTTGACAATATAATCTGCCTTAAATTTTTCTTTCAAAGTACTTATCACTTCAAGTACCGCACTCAATAATTCTTTCGCTTCCACTTGCTTTTTGGGGTTCAAACAATTATCACAATTTCCACAATTTTCTTCCAGGTATTCCTCACCGAAATAATGCAACAAGACTTTGCGACGGCATACGGAAGTTTCGGCATAAGCCGCTGTTTCAAGCAACAGTTGCTTACCGATTTCCTGTTCCGCTACAGGCTTTCCCTGCATGAATTTCTCCAGCTTCTGCAAATCTTTGTATGCATAAAAGGCAATACACTGGCCTTCGCCACCATCACGGCCGGCACGACCTGTTTCCTGGTAATAACCTTCGAGGCTCTTCGGGATATCATAATGAATGACATAACGTACGTCCGGCTTATCGATACCCATACCGAATGCGATAGTAGCCACGATAACGTCGGCTTTTTCCAACAGGAATGCATCCTGATTGGCCGACCGTTGCCCTGAATCCATTCCGGCATGATACGCAAGCGCTTTGATACCGTTCGCTTTCAGAATATCGGCAAACTCTTCCACCTTCTTGCGGCTCAGACAATAGACAATACCCGATTTACCTTCGTTGGCCTTAATATATTTAATGATCTCGCGGTCTACATTTTCATCCTTCGGACGAACTTCGTAATATAAATTAGAACGGTTAAAGGAGGATTTGAAAACTGAGGCATCAATCATACCCAGGTTTTTCTGGATATCGTGCTGAACTTTCGGAGTGGCAGTTGCCGTCAGCGCAATCAGCGGACGCTTGCCTATTTCATTGATGATAGGACGTATCCGGCGATATTCCGGACGGAAATCATGTCCCCATTCTGAAATACAATGCGCCTCATCTACTGCATAAAACGAAATATTCACATTGCGCAAAAATTCGACATTCTCCTCTTTAGTCAGCGACTCGGGAGCAACATACAATAATTTTGTGCGGCCAGCCATTATATCAGCCTTCACCTGGTCGATCGCCGACTTATTCAGTGAAGAGTTAATAAAATGAGCGACTCCGTCTTCTTCACTAAAATTACGCATGGCATCCACCTGGTTCTTCATCAAAGCAATCAGGGGAGATATAACGATCGCAGTACCTTCCATCATTATAGAAGGCAACTGGTAACAGAGGGACTTGCCCCCGCCGGTGGGCATCAACACAAAGGTATCATTCCCGGCCAGCACATTTTCAATGATTGCTTTCTGATTCCCTTTAAAGGTATCAAAACCAAAATGAGTCTTTAAATGCTCAGTTAAACTATCCTTCTTCGCCATACTTATTATATTTTACAAACCGCAGGCATTACGCTATCTGCAAACGGTTTACATCTGATTTTTCAAACTTCTCCTTCGCATACTCCAATGTTACATGGAGTTTCTTCTTCTTCTCAGACGGCATGCTGAACATAGCATCCATCATGATAGCCTCTACGATCGAACGCAGGCCACGGGCTCCCAGCTTAAATTCCAAAGCTTTATCTACAATATATTCGTAAACGTCTTCATCAAACGTCAGTTTAATGGAATCCATCTCAAACAATTTGACATACTGCTTGATGATCGAATTCTTCGGCTCTGTCAGAATGCTGCGAAGCGTGCTCCGGTCAAGCGGGTTCAGATAAGTCAGAATAGGCAGACGGCCGATGATCTCCGGAATCAGCCCGAACGACTTCAGGTCGGTTGGCGTAATGTATTTCAGGAAGTTATTCCTGTCCACCTGAGCAGTATCCTTGCTGGCAGAATATCCCACAACACGAGTGTTCAGACGTTGTGCAATTTTCTTCTCGATACCGTCAAACGCTCCGCCACAGACAAAAAGAATATTTTTAGTATCTACCGCTATCATTTTCTGTTCCGGATGCTTTCTTCCGCCCTGGGGAGGTACGTTCACGATCGAACCTTCCAGTAGCTTCAGCAAACCCTGCTGTACTCCTTCTCCACTTACATCACGGGTTATAGACGGATTGTCACTTTTACGCGCGATCTTATCTATCTCATCAATAAATACAATTCCCCGTTGGGCTGCATCCACGTCATAATCGGCAGCCTGCAACAGACGGGTCAGAATACTTTCAATATCTTCTCCCACATAACCGGCTTCGGTCAGTACCGTAGCATCCACGATAGCAAACGGCACATGCAGTAATTTTGCGATCGTACGTGCCAGCAGGGTTTTTCCCGTACCGGTTGCGCCGACCATAATAATATTAGATTTCTCGATCTCCACGTCATCCGAAGTGACTTTCTGGAGTAATCGTTTGTAATGGTTATACACCGAAACAGAAAGGTAACGCTTGGCGTCATCCTGTCCGATCACATATTGATCCAGAAAGTTTTTTATATCCTCCGGTTTCGGCAGTTCCGCCTGGTCAAGTCCCAGAGAACTTTTCCTGGCAGGCTGTTGTTCTTTTACAATTTCATACGCTTGCTGTGCGCATTCATCACAGATGGCACCGGATATCCCATTTATCAGCATATTAACGTCCCGACTGCTTCTCCCACAAAACGTACAAACGTCGCCTGTTTTGGCCATAGATATTTTGTTTATTTATTTGTCGAAAAAGACAAGGCGCAAAGGCCTTGTCTCTATGTTTGTTATTTACTATTACGGACCAGGATCTCGTCTACCATTCCATAAGCTTTCGCTTCTTCGGCAGTCATCCAGTAGTCGCGATCGCTATCGCGTTCTACCTCTTCATAAGGTTTTCCTGAGTGAGTTGAAATAATAGTATACAGTTCTTTCTTTACCTTCAGGATTTCACGAGCAGTAATCTCGATATCCGAAGCTTGTCCCTGTACACCGCCCAGAGGTTGGTGGATCATCACGCGAGAATGCGGCAAAGCCATACGTTTGCCCTTCGTTCCGGCTACCAGCAATACGGCGGCAAAAGAAGCGGCCATACCTGTACAGATAGTAGAAACATCACATCCGATAAACTGCATGGTATCATAAATACCATAACCTGCATATACCGAACCGCCCGGCGAATTAATATAAATAGATATATCTTTGCCGGGATCGCTGGAATCCAGATATAATAATTGCGCCTGAATCACATTGGCCGAATAATCGTCGACCTGTGTTCCCAGGAAGATAATACGATCCATCATCAAACGGGAAAACACGTCCATCTGCGCAACATTCAGCTGGCGCTCTTCAATAATTGTCGGAGAAATATAACTGCTGGTGATATTCATATAACTATCCAGTGCGTTACTGTTCATCCGCAAATGCTTTGTTGCATACTTTCTAAAATCGTCCATAGTTTACTGTTTATTGTATAACCGAAAGTCATAAAAAAAGGGATTTCCCTCTGACTTATCGGAATAACAAAGTTATAAATAAATTTCTGAAAGAAACAACTTATTTGCTATCCGCTAAGATATTTTTTAGAGAGGAACCCCTTTTTCTTGCTGAAACCTTAGTAAATACTACGATTTCTGAAGAATAATATTATTCAAAGAGTTTGTTGAACTCTTCTGCTGAAACTTCTTTTACGTCCAGTTCTACCTGTTCTTTCAACCAGGCAGCCAGTTTTTCTTCTACTGCACGGTCGATAACATTCTGTAAAGTCTGTTTGTTTTTCAACATATCTTTTGCATAGTTGGCCAATACATCTTCAGGAACAGAAAGCATGCCGTACTGTGCAAACTGAGCTTTTGCCACACGTTTTGCAAAGTTTTCAATATCTGCATCTTCTACCTTCAGGTTATTGCCTTTCACCAGGTTTTCTTTGATCAACTGATATTTCAGGTCTTCGATAATCTTCGGATACTCTTCATCCAGTTTTTCAGCCGTATTCTTTTCATTTGCAGCCAGCAACCAACGTTTCAACAGGTCGTCGGCAAACTTCAGTTCGCCTGCTTTCTGTACCAATACTTCACGGGCATCCAACAGGAACTTAAAGTCGCTCTGAGGAGTGAACTGTTCTGCCAATGCATCCTTAATCTTATTCTTGAATTCTTCTTCGCTGGAAACAACGCCTTCACCGAATACTTTGTCGAACAATTCCTGGTTCAGTTCTGCCTTTTTGTGGCGTGTGATTTCTTTAATCTCGAAGCTGAAATCTCCGGTAAGACCGGCAACAGCTTCTTTGTCAACCTTCAGCAAAGAAGCGATCTCTGCTTCAGCGCCTTCGTAAGCCTTATTCGGGTTGAACACGATTACAGTGTTAGCTTTTGCACCGATGAATTTAGCTTTTTCAGCTTCATCCTTCATATAAGAAGGCATCAGTACTGCATCTTCCACAACGATACCACCTTCTTTCGGAGAACCGTTTTCAAGTTCTGCAATAGTACCTTTAACCAGGTCTTTTTCTTCTACTTCTTCAGCAGTGTCATAAGATCCGAAGTTTGCAGTATAAGCGTCAACCTGCTGGTTCAACATCTCTTCGTCGATAGCAACCTGATAATAAGGAAGCTTGTCGCCCTTACTCAGTTCGATTTTGATTTCCGGAGCCAAAGCTACGTCAAAACAAAATTCGAAATCTTCCTGTGTATCGAAATTAATAGGCTGTTGTTCTGTTTCGTTAGGCATCGGTTCGCCTAAAACGTTCAACTTATTCTCGTTGATATATTTGAACAGATTTTCGGAAACCAACTTGTTGACTTCTTCAACCAGTACATGTTTTCCATACATCTTCTTCACCATACCCATCGGTACCATTCCCTTACGGAAACCCGGTACATTTGCTTTCTGACGGAAGTTGCGCAGGCTCTTTTCAACCTGTTCAGCATAGTCAGCCTTCACTATTTCTAATTTCACAATACCGCTAACGGCATCAATGTTCTTAAGCGAAACGTTCATTCTGAATGATTTATTTAATTAATAGTCGTATCGAATTTTAGGCTGCAAAATTAGAGTTATTCTTTTAATCTCGCAAATTGTTTGCTTAAATTGTTATAACCGAGATGAATTTAGGAGCAATATTATTTTTTTCAGGATAAATTGTTGTTTATCTAAAATAAATGTATTCCTTTGTAATGTGAAAGGGGATTTACCTTGAACGTAAATAACATTGTTTTTTATTTCTTCATTTACTTGTTACTTGTCGATTTATCTATCACTGTTACGAAATTCCGGTTTATTACTTTCATCAGTAACAATTTTATTTTTTAATTATTTCTATTTTTATGAACATTTACATTGGTAACCTGAACTATCGTGTTCGGGAAGAAGATCTGAAACAAGTAATGGAAGAATACGGAGTGGTAGATTCTGTAAAGATCATCAAAGACCGTGAAACAGGTAAATCAAAAGGCTTTGCTTTTGTTGAAATGCCTGATGATGCAGCAGCTAAGAAAGCTATTGGAGAATTGAACGAGGCTGAATTCGAAGGTCGTCAGATGGTTGTAAAAGAAGCCAGACCAAAAATGTAATTCATTCTTTCCTGAAGAAATAAAAACTTCTACCTATATTTGGGCAGAAGTTTTTTTATGTCCGTACATTAATATTATAGATATGGTATTAAAAGGTATATATGCCGGTAAACCGGCCATGTTCCAGTTATGGCTCCTGCTGGTCAGTCTTTTGTTCGGAGCAGTCCTGTCATCCCTGATCGGAACGGGAATCTTTGTTTTGTCACACGGTGTATCCGTCAATATAACGCAATACCCCGATATGATGCGAATGATGCAGTTGTTGTCAGCCATCGGGACTTTCCTGTTCCCGGCACTGGCGGTAGCCTGGCTGTGCAGTGCGGACCCGGCCGCCTACCTTTGTATAAAGCGTAAAGTGGATACCAAAATCCTGCTGCTAGCACTGGTCAGCATGTTCCTGATGTCCCCTGCGATCACACTGACAGCTTTGCTGAACAAGCAAATGATACTGCCGGAGTTCATGGCCCCGGTCGAAAGCTGGATGAAAGCGCAGGAAGCCCTTGCCGAACAAATTACCAATACGCTTTTAGCCGGCGACGGTATGCTCACATTCCTGTCGAATCTGTTTGTCATCGCTATAATGGCCGGTATTACAGAAGAATTTCTGTTCCGTGGTGCCCTGCAACGGATTATAGGTCAATGGACATCCAATCATCATATAGTCATCTGGTCTGCCGCTATTCTATTCAGCGCATTCCATTTGCAGTTCTACGGCTTCCTTCCCCGTATGTTATTGGGAGCATATTTCGGTTATTTGTTATATTGGAGCAGAAACATCTGGATTCCGGTCTTCGCCCATTTCGTCAATAACGCTTTTGCCGTTATCAGCATGTCGGATATCCATCTGCGGGAGAATGAATTTATCACCGGAGATATATCCAACGCGAACCTGTTGCCTTACTCTGCATTAGCAGTAGTGACATTAGTCCTGTTCTTCTTATGCACCCGGCACATCAGGAGACTTTTGCAATAAAATAAGTTGAATTTATAAATCTTTTTTCCGCAGCACGAAGTCTTTCCCCAAATATTTTTCGCGTACGATCTCGTTTTCTGCCAATTGCTCTGCTGTTCCCTGGAAAAGCACTTTTCCTTCGAACAGCAAATAAGCACGGTCGCAAATGCTCAATGTTTCGTACACATTATGGTCGGTAATCAGGATACCGATATTCTTATGCTTTAACTTGGCTACAATCGTCTGAATATCCTGCACGGCAATCGGGTCGACACCGGCAAACGGTTCGTCCAGCATAATAAACTTAGGGTCGATCGCCAGACAGCGGGCAATCTCGGCACGACGGCGTTCACCACCAGACAACTGGTCTCCCAGGTTCTTTCTAACCTTGTTCAATCCAAACTCAGCGATCAGGCTTTCCAGTTTTTCTTTCTGATATTCGGGAGTAGTTTCCGTCATTTCCAAAACAGAACGGATATTATCCTCAACCGTCATTTTACGGAAGATAGAAGCCTCCTGCGCCAGATAACCGATCCCGTTACGGGCACGTTTGTAAACCGGGAATTTCGTAATTTCCATATCATTCAGGAATATCTTTCCCTCATTAGGAGTCACCAACCCCACAGTCATATAGAATGTCGTCGTCTTTCCCGCCCCATTCGGTCCGAGCAATCCAACAATCTCCCCCTGTTTCACATTAATAGAAACATGGTTCACCACCGTTCGCGTTCTATATTTTTTCACCAGGTCCTCCGTCCGGAGCACCATCTGTTGTTCGTCTGCCATATCCTAATAATTTACGGGTACAAAGAAACGCAATTAATTAGTTTTCCACAAGACTATTATCATTTCTTACAATTCCATTACCACCAGCACCGGATTATCATCTTCACCAACATCGGCTATTCCCTTTTCGGCCGCAGTGGCTGCATCTATAAATGAAGCGACTATATTATCCTTAATATACAACGATCTCGTATTAAGTAATACTCAGAAGTTAATACCTTTTTGACCTAAAGTTTTATCCAACTGATGGTATACTTTTCAATTTGAGTAATTTGAGGGAGATTTTAGCCAAAACACAACTTATAAGTTGTACATTTGAATAACTTGTATTACATTTGCAATGTAAAAAATGGGATTATGACATTTGACGATATAACAGAAGATGGTCGACTATGGGCTGTTCGCTATGATGGAGAAAAGGACAATGCACTTTATACATTGTTCAATAGATGGAGCGATGTGATGTGGTTGCGTTCATTTTTCAAAGCTAATTGGCAGGACTTGACTTCGTATTTCAAGATTACCGATGTCAATCAAGCCATTAAGAATACTATAGAGGACAGCGACAGATTGCAGGGCATCATTATGGACATTTCCTCTGATGCTAATCTGGATGAGATATTCCATCCGTTGGAGAACTTCAGAACAGCGGACATTCTTCTGGGTAAAGAAAAGGCAAGACTGAAAAAACAAAAACGTCATTCATCATGGCTCCGCATCTATGCCATCAAACTTTCAGAAGGTGTATATGTTATTACAGGAGGAGCCATCAAGTTGACACTTAAAATGGAAGAACGGGAACATACCCGTCAGGAAGTGGTAAAATTGGAAAAAGTCCGCTCCTTCCTTTTGAATGAAAACATTATTGATGATGACAGCTTTGTAGAATATATGAATACAATATAAACAAGGAGGTGAATATGAACAATATTGTACAGAAGCTCAGCGAACACAGGTCTTCAACTCCTTCAAAATGGAGAGAAGAAGCGGAATTCAGAGCCACCAATAAGAGTTGGCTACACTACTCCCAGCACATCGCCATGATGATGCTTGACAAGATGGAAGAACTCGGTCTTACTCAAAAATCATTGGCAGAGAAAATGGGATGCAGCCAACAGTATGTATCAAAGATACTGAAAGGCAAGGAAAACCTTTCTATCGAAACACTATGTAAGATAGAAATTGCATTAGAACTTTCATTGCTTCCACAGACGACAGAAGCATACTGATACCGACAAAGGGGCATGGGAAATAATCCATGCCTCTTGTTTTTTTACTCCTTGCAGTGAAAAATTTGTTAGGATTTCCACAACAGGCAAACAGAACGTTTCCCATGCTAATTACTAATAACTCATTCCTAGAAGTTATAACATCATAATTCACCCTTATCTGATTAAAAATGCACTCTCATAGTGCAATACAAACAAAAGTATCTATTTTATCCGTCGCAATTTTCGTAGCAGACAGATTAAAATGATCAAACCAGGAATTAATATCCACCAGACAATCCGGCTCGTTTTTCTTCTGGTCACTTCCTGCTCGACGGAGACGGATGAAGTAACACCCTGCTCATTAACCGTATTGGCAGACACAGACACCAACTCTGTCGAATCTGCCATTCCCCATTCTTCAGTAGCATATACAATACGTTCTACATACTGTTTACCGGCACTGTCGGGTACGGAAAGGGAGACCTCCTTCAAACGAGACCAGCCCCGCAACAGCATCCCACGATTATAATGCAGGCAAGAAGTGTCCAACCGTGTATGCGATATCGAATCCCTGAACGAACGAAGTTCTCTCCTGCTTCCGGGATTACGCGATGCACAGCCGGACAATCCTGCTATAAGTAATAAAAAACAAATACCACCTCTCATTTGATAATCACCTGGCGACGGTTCTTCCCCGTCAATTTCAATGACAAATGAATAAAACCACGGCGACGGAAATAAATCGCCTGATCAAAATTCAACCGGCTTTGCTGTAAAGCCTCCAGCAAACGACAACTGCCGAACGTATAAATATCCGCCGCCTCCCCTTTCAGATGCTGGGAATCGGCGACACCACCCACCAGATGATTCAATTCTTCACAACGATACCCACTGGAGATATGCATCCCCATAGGACAATCCGCATACTCCCGAAGCGGCTCCAATAATTTTCTAACCAGATTTCTGATTGCACGCTGCGCTTCCGGTGGCGGCGTATTGTCCAGGCCCTTCTCCACAGCAACCGCACTGTAGATAAACTCCCCCATGTAAAAATGATCACTGATCCAATCCGGATGATTTCTTCTCCACTTCATTTGTTCCGACGTCAAAGGTTCCTCTATTGCATATTGACAAAATTTCGTTTTCATTCTTTTCTTATTTTATATGAATAATCCACTCCAAACAAGGCTCCGGCAAACGTACTGATCTCCCCGAAAGCGACTAAAACGCTATTATGTATTTCCCCTGTCGGAGCCACCCAAAAACCGGAAAAGATCAGGATAAGACCGGCTGCACAAAGCAGCACGGCCATTACCAATTGAACATTCATTCTTTTCATCCATCATCGAATTACTCGATTTCCGGACGATCCTCACCACCTCCGGGATTCTCCGTTTTTTCAACTTCCGGAGTAATCAAAGAATAACCCATCGTTTTCTTAGTCTCACGCAAATCAAACCCGGGAGTGAAAACAATCTTCGGAGCACGAATCATACTTGCAGAGAACTTCTTTTTATCCTCCACGCCCTCGCTTCCGACCGTAATACGGAAATTACCGAATTCCCCCAACTGAACAATACGACCATCCTGCAATTCCAGATCCAGAATATAATTCAGATTATCCAGTACCGCTTTCACATCCGCACTCGATACCGTACTTCTAGCAGCAACCAACTTGCATAAACGTCTGATATCCGTAAATCCCGTACTTTTAGATACCGCATAATACAACTTCTTGGAACCTTTGACTCCCGGTTCCGACGGGCGCAGAACCAACTTGTAACCTTGTGCCATAATTAAAAATGTTTTTAGTGAATAATTAAGTACAACACAAAGATACGGCGGTAAAAAAGAGGCAATAAGCAATAAGAAGAGGAAGCTAAAACAATATAATCACATAAGAATCAAGTTGTTGATCTTTTAAACGATCAAGAAAGAGATTATAATCCCGGTTCTTACTGCTTTTCTGAAACGCCCATATTTTATATTCTTTAAATATAAACTTCAGCTTAACTTTACTTTCTCAATCAACTCAAACAACTCAACCAGATCATCCGTATCCACCTTGGCGTACCTGATTTTGTCAGATAATCCCTTGACTTCCAAGTCCATCTTAAACCCTAGCAAAAAAGAAAAAGCCAACTTGGAATAAGAAATCTTATGCTTTTTAGACGGTCGCTCAAACAGATTTAATATTTTCACAAACAACTCTTTATCTTTCAGATCGTACAGGAATTCCCCCAGAACCGTATCCTTGCGAACAAACTCCACAAACTGCTGTCGTTTACTCTTTATCAATGCGACCAAAAACTCACGATAAGCAACATTCAGGTTTCCCCACTCAGAGAAAGCCAACCCGAAAGTACCTTTCACAAAACCGGCTTTTTCATTCTCCGGAAGATTTATCACTATTTCATTAAAATGCTGGACGGTAGGCTCGGCACCCAGCTGTGCCATCAGTAACTTTTTCATACGAATCCGGGAAGGGGATTGTTCATCCTTCCCGGCTCGAAAGCCACTAAACGAGACAAAAGAGACAACAAAAAAACTTCAGAACCCTTCTTTCAGTATCTTTTTCAGTGGCTGGAAGAAACGTTCTATCAAACGTACATCATCAGTTACAATTTCGGCTGTGGCTTTCATTTCATAAGAAACAGGCAAATTCTTCCTATAATTGGTGGTCAGTCCGTCCGGGAAGGCAATCTCCACCATATAATTGTCTTCCGAAGGCACCAGCGAAACTGACGACAAACGCCCGTTCACGATACCGAATTCCTGATCCGGGAAATTCGTAAACCGCACAATCACTCGCTGTCCGGCCTTCACCATTCCGGACCGCTGAATCGGCAGTAAGGCCCGCCCGATCCAGGTCTCCCCGCCCTCAGGCACCATACGGGCAAAAATATCTCCCGCCGACAAATAAAGGTTCGGAGCCCCTTGCACAAGCAACTGTACCTTTCCATCCGACGGCGCCACCAGGCAGTAAGACATCTCCCAGACACGGATCGCCGCCAGTAACTGTCCGACCGAAGCCCGGTAATCGCGGGCTGAAATATCTTTCGATGCCAGACTCATATAAGCCGACTGAATATCCCCCAGCAGCCACACATCCTGCAACAGATAATAGCTCAGACGTTCCGGCTGCTCCTGATAACGTGCCAACAACTTCTTCAGCCGGAACACATCCTCCGTCCTGGCCGGGTTCTCAACCACCGCCAACGGAGCACCCATCTTCACCTCCTGTCCGTTAAACACATAAAGCTCATTTATCTTTCCCGACGAGCGGGCCACCACCTCCGCCACCGGATGCCGGCTTGTCAATGTCATCTCCGTCGTGATCACATCCGGATATCTAAAGAAATAGCTACCCACCAAAAGCACCAGCACCACGATAAACAAGATCGTAATCCCCCACCGCACAATCCAGGCCGGGATCTGTCCCATCACCTCCTGAACCTCTTCGCTGCGTAATTCTATTTCTTTTCCTGCTTCCATACGACTGTCCCCTGTAAGGGCGGTTCGCGAACCGCCCTTACGAACCCAATTCCAATTGATTCTTTACCAACTTATAATATACACCCCGTCGTGCCGTCAGTTCCTCATGCGTCCCTTCCTCCACGACCTGTCCTTTATCCAGTACCACTATATTATCCGCATCCCGCACCGTACTCAGCCGGTGAGCCACAACAACCACCGTCCTTCCTTTATAGAACTGATGCAGATGTTCCATTATTTCCCGTTCATTATTGGCATCCAAAGCATTTGTGGCTTCATCCAAGAAGATAAATTCAGGATTCTTATATACAGCACGTGCAATCAGGATACGTTGCCGCTGTCCCTGGCTTACACCATTTCCTTCCATACCTATTTTTGTGTTATAGCCCAATGGTAGCGAATCAATAAAATCACGGATATTAGCCACAGTCACGGCATGCAACAACCGTTCTTTATCGATCACTTCCGTACCAATAGCGATATTCTTTGCAATCGTATCCGAAAAGATAAATCCGTCCTGCATCACACATCCCGTATGCGCACGCCATACATGCGGATTCATATTCTTCAAGGACAGATCACCTATTTTGATATTTCCTTTATTCGGATCATAAAACCCGAGCAACAATTTGATCAGCGTCGTCTTTCCGCTTCCGCTGGCACCGACAATAGCCGTCACTTTATGTTGCGGAATTGCCAGATTTATATGCTCCAACACATAATCCCGGTCCGCCCCATCATAACTGAAACTCACATCCTCGATATGCAACGCCCGGTTCTCCGGTAAAGTATTCACTTTCAAAGCTAAAGTCTGCTCTTCATCTTCCCGCTGATGAATCTCCCCTAAACGCTCCAGACTGATCTTCGCATCTTGAAACGAACGCGCAAAACCGATAAACTGCTCGATCGGAGATGTCAATTGCCCTACAATATATGTCAATGACATCATCATACCTAACGTCATTTCACCGGAAACAACAGCCCGGGCTGCGATGAAGGAGATAAGGATATTGGTGCTTTGGTTAAAAAACACCGACCCGAGCTGTTGATATTGCCCTAAAGCTAAACCTTTTATACCAATCTTAAATAATTTCACCTGAATACGCTCCCATTCCCAGCGTTTCTCTGTTTCACAGTTATTCAGTTTGATTTCCTGCATACCGGTCACTAATTGAAACAAATTACTTTGCTCGCTGGCAGCCTGTGAAAAACGTTTGATATCCAGTTCACGTCGATACTTCATAAATGCCAAAATCCAGGTTACATACAATCCATTTCCCAACAAGAAAAGTCCAAGTATTGACAGATCATAATATGCCAAAACAAAACCGAAAACCACAAAATTGACAAAAGAAAATAATGTACTAATCGAAGATCCTGTCATAAAAGCCTCAATACGATTATGATCGCTAATACGTTGCATGATATCCCCCACTCTCTTCGTATCAAAAAAATGAAGAGGCAACCGCATGAGCTTTGCTAAGAAATCTGATATCAATGATATATTAACCCTGGTATTGACATGCAGTAAGATCCAACTACGAATAAAATCAACAGACAACTTCGCCATAAAAATCACTAACTGGGCTATCAATATCAATGTAATAAAGTTCAGATTTCCATCCCTAATACCAGTATCCACTAGGCTTTGTGTCAGAAATGGTATAATCAGTTGTAGGATACTTACGGTTAGCATCCCTAAAATCAACTGAAAAAGTTCCTGTCTATAGGGTATTAGATAGCGAAAGAAAAATGATAACTTTCTATTTTTCAGTTCCTCCATATCTTGCCGTTTATAAAACTCTGGCCCCGGTTCAAACAACAAGGCTGTCCCTGTATCTTTCCCCTCTACTGAAGAGCTAAACCAACAATGTCCAAATTCCATTTCATCAAATACCACTCGACCTGCGGCTGGGTCAGCTATATAATATTTCCCATTTTTTATTTTGTAACAAACTACGAAATGACGCTGATTCCAATGTAAAACACAAGGCATAGAAACTTCTCTACGCAATTGTTCCAACGTTATCTGTACACCTACTGTACGGAACCCTATTAATTCAGCAACATCACTAATCCCAAGCATTGAAACTCCTTCACGAGTGATAAAGGCATGTTCCCGTAAATATTGAATAGAATAATTACGCCCATAATATTTTGCAATCATACGAAGACAAGTAGGACCACAATCTGCAGCATCTAATTGAAGATAATATGGAAAAAAACACATCATAATTATGTTATTTTTTTGCACACTACACACATCAACAAACAAGCATAGTTACTCAATTTTTATTCCTCATCAATAATCAATTGACTAAAACGTAGTTCAAATAATTGATTTGAAATGTAGATTAATAAACTCTCAAAATAACATGAATAACCGTATTTTTATATTATTATATTAGTATACCAATAAGTTTTCATTCATGCTAAAAAATAAAGTATTATAATTATAAAAAACATGATTACTAGGTCCAATTTATCTCTAAAAATTCTAAATCTTCTATTTTATATTGAAAAGGTAACATATATCCGTTTATTAAGACTGTAGGAGTTGTACGCAATTGATTTTTCCTAATCCATTCCTCATGATTAACAAACTCATTTTCTACAATACTATCCACCAATAATCCTTTTTGCAAAAAAAATTCTTCTTTCCTATATTTTCCATTTGTAAACCAATCATCATAAACTTTCATAACATCAACAGATCCATATTTGAAGAAAGCTGCAATTAACATCTTATTACTTACAGACAAGGATTCCTCAAAAGATGAAAAGACATATTGTAGACAATATTTATCGCCAGTCTTTGATAATAGATTATTCAAACGATAGTGCATTTTAGCACATGGTTCACAGTGAGGATTAGTTAATACAGAAATTAATATATTTGCCCGTAGATTTCCAAATCTTATTTGTGACGTAGAACATGAAACGTCATAATATTCATTAGATTTCAACAAAGCCAAAAACACATTTTCATTCATTTTAATATTATTCACCTCATACATAAGTTCCTTTTTAGATAAAGAATCAGTTAAAATAGAAACAAACTGATGAACGATTAAAAATGGTAATACATATAATAGTAATATCCAGAACGACTCAATAAGTTTAAAAGGTCGCATTGTTAAATAGCCAAAATACGCATAAAAAATAAACAACAACCAAAATATTCCCATTACAATTAAACACATCGGACACCATTGTTTCACTTTAAAACGTTGATACCAAATACTCCAAAATGTATAAAAAAGAGCAAAAACACTAATCCATGCACAATAAAACAACCAATAATGAAACAAAATACATATCAAAAAAGTAGAAGCAAAATATGCGAAACCGATTTCACTCCACGAAAACAAACCTAAAAATTTTGAGGCATCAGATTCAAGAATATCATTACAGTTACTTTTCTTAAAAATTTTATATATGGGATTGTTTGATTTCTTTTCGAAAGAGAAAAAGGAAACCTTGGATAAGGGATTATCTAAGACCAAAGAGGGCGTATTTTCCAAGTTAGCGCGTATTGTTGCCGGGAAGTCGCAAGTCGATGAGAATATATTGGACGATTTGGAAGAAGTATTGATCACGTCTGATGTCGGAGTGGAAACTACACTTCGTATTATAGACCGAATAGAGAAGCGGGTGGCTCGTGACAAATACATAAATACGAACGAATTAAACTCAATTCTCCGGGAAGAAATCACAGCGTTGCTAACCGAAAACGATGTTGAGGATGCCGGTGAATTTTCTGTCCCCGAAGGGAAAAAACCGTATGTAATCATGGTTGTCGGGGTGAATGGTGTAGGCAAGACTACAACTATCGGTAAGTTGGCATATCAATATAAAAAGAGAGGGAATAGTGTTTATTTGGGAGCTGCCGATACGTTTCGTGCCGCTGCGGTCGAGCAGTTGATGATATGGGGCGAACGGGTTGGAGTCCCTGTTGTGAAACAAAAAATGGGAGCCGATCCGGCATCCGTGGCGTTCGATACGTTGAGTTTGGCAAAGGCGAATAATGCCGATGTGGTAATTATCGATACGGCAGGGCGTTTGCACAATAAATTGGACGGCTCCACAGGTCAGAATGCTTTTGAGCAGGCCAAGCAGTTTACTGCCGCGACCGAGGTGAACGAGTTGGCCATAACGAAACTCGATGGTACAGCCAAAGGTGGTGTGGTTATAGGTATATCCGATCACTTTAAGATACCGGTTAAGTACATAGGGCTGGGTGAAGGCATGGAAGATTTGCAGGTGTTCCGCCGTAAGGAGTTTGTGGACTCGTTGTTCGGAGATTGATATTCGTGAGTTTTTAGGATAGACGGCTGGGTGGTCTTGCAAAGGCTTCATAGCCGTATTTTTGTGTAATGACAATGATAAAAAATAGCGTTGATATTATTACGTTGGGTTGTTCGAAA
>OOBZ01000673.1_pt1 | contig 26158 bp, 19 predicted proteins | sample 1671601 | NCBI WGS metagenome assembly OOBZ01 (sample SAMN06348173, study PRJEB24527) | human gut metagenome | biome: human gut; feature: ankylosing spondylitis patient; material: feces | host: Homo sapiens | place: China | collected 2015-10
GATGTCTACTTCCGGGAATCGGGTGGCAATTTTAGCAATTTTGTCTGAACCTATGGCTCCCGTCATATTGGAGATGTTGCCACGATTGAGTTGACACTCCCGTTCAAACTCCCGAATCGATAAACCCAGATGGTTGCATAACGCCTTGAAGCGGCTCTTGAGATCCATGTTATCGAGAATGTATTAGATTGGCATATATATTTGGAATTGTCAAATAAATATGTCAAATTTGTTCAAAATCTGACTAAAATATATTGTATTACTGAAACAAAGATAAGGTTTATTTGTATTATTATGAAAAAACGGATTGAACGAAAACAGGAACGTATCGAGGCGATTCGCAAGGCCGCATTGTTGTGCAGAGGAGTCTATTCAGCGGTGGCTCGGGAGCATGGTTGGGGACGTGCATATGTGTGTAGTGTCATGGCAGGGCGTAACAGCAGTGAACACGTATTGCGAGCACTTGAAGAGAAACTCAAACTTGTTGAACAACCGGATCAAACTTATTAATCATATGCAACAATTTTTATTGGAGATGAATCAGTATAATATAGGGCAATGATTAATTTCGGATTGCTCCATCTAAATATCATGCAGAGTTTTGTATATTTGTTTATAGTGCGTTGTATGATCTATAGATCTATAATCGAATAAGATATTTGTTTAATCTAGTTATAGAATGAATTTGACCATTTATCTATATTTTTTAGCAGCATTTCTTTGTGCCATGATGGTAGGAGGAGTGCTGTTTCCGCGTATTATCTTAATCTCAAAACGGAAACGTATTCTTGATCGCCCTAACGGACGTAAGGTGCATGTTTCAAAAATCCCTCGATTAGGAGGGTTTGCTTTTTATCCCGCGATATTGGTCTCTTATTGGGTGATGAGAGGTTTGTTTTCCATGTTTGACTTCAATTTGCCCGTGTTGACGGTCGAGGAGATGCTCTTCTTTTTCGCGGGTATTACTATAATTTATTATATCGGTATGGCCGATGATATTGTAGGTCTGCCTTATAGAACAAAATTTTTATATCAGTTTTTATCTGCCGCTTTGTTAGTCCTGCCTCTCAATTATCTGGCCGATTGGCAGGGCATATTCGGAGTTCATGCCACTCCTTTTTGGATTGGAATCCCCTTTACAGTCCTGTTAATCGTAGCATTGATTAATTCGTATAACTTGATTGACGGAGTAGATGGTTTGTGTGCCGGATTAAGTATCTTCTCCATAGCCATGTTAAGTTGGGTGTGTGTTCAAATGGGAAGTATCTATTTGGCTTTGTTGGGGGTATGCAGTCTCGGAGTGCTGATTGTCTTTTTTGTATTCAATGTTTTCGGGCGCCGGATGAAAATCTTTATGGGAGACAGCGGTTCTTTGTTGTCGGGCTATTTGGTGGCATTTCTCGCTTTGGAATTGATCGTTGGTATGCAACAGCACCGAACGCCGGATTATGTTAACGTAGTATCTATTTTAGGAGTTGTGTTTGTACCGTTGGCAGATATGTCTCGTGTCTTTATCCAACGATTGTTGCATGGAACGTCACCTTTTAAGCCGGATAAACGACATATTCACCATAAACTGTTGCAGTTGGGACTCTCGCATTTGCAATGTACTTTATTACTGATTTTGATTCAGGCCCTTTTTGCTATTGCTAATTTCTGGATGGCTACACGGGTAAATGTCAATATCGCGTTACTTATCGATTTTGCAGCTATCGCCCTTTTGATCCTTTTCCTGAATTGGCGAATTTCTTGTCGGGAAGCTCGTTGGTTGTAATTTTACGCAATTGCAAGTTTCGGTTTACGACGTGAAAAGGTTATCTTTGCCGCTCTTAACCGAATTATCTTATGCGAATTTTCCGTTCATTACGGGCTTGGCTGCCCCAATACCGTGAAAATTTATCGTTGGCTTTGCCTGTCATGCTTTCACAAGTAGGACAGGTGTTTGTACAACTGTGTGATAATGCTATGGTGGGGCATTTGGGTGCTCTGTCCCTTGCGGCTGTCTCTTTTGGTGGAGCCGTTTTCGTGATTTTCCTATTCTTTGGAACCGGAATTTCTATGGGCTTGACTCCATTGGTGGGAGAGATGTATGCCCGTCATGATTATCGAACCTCGGCACGTCTGTTTCAAAATGCATTGGTGCTGAATAGCGTGGTCGGTATTCTGTTGTTTGCTGTTTTACAAGTGTTTGGGCAGTGCCTGGGGCTGATGGGACAATCTGAAGAGGTTGTGGCTGAGGCTGCACCCTATTATAATTATTTGGCTTGGTCCATTATCCCATTTATGATTTTTGCGGCTTTTAAGCAGTTTCTGGAGGGTGTGGGTAATACCATTACCGGTATGGTGGTGGTGCTAACAGCCAATGCCATCAATATTCTTTTCAACTATCTTTTGATATATGGTCATGGCGGATTCCCTGCTATGGGGGCTGCCGGAGCAGGTTTGGCAACCTTGATCTCCCGGATATGCATGCCTCTTTTTGTGTTGATCTATTTTATCCGTGTCCCCTCTTTACGCCGTTATTTCAGATTTTTTACATGGATTGCACAAGGATGGCGCATGACACGCCGATTATTGGCCGTGGGTCTCCCAATCTCTATGCAAATGGTTCTGGAAGTCTCTGCATTTGCGTTGACTCTGATCATGATGGGATGGATCGGTACCGTGGAGCAGGCAGCACATCAAGTGGTGCTTTCGATCTCTAACATTGTTTATATGATTATCGTCGGGATCTCGTCTGCTACCACGATTATGGTCAGCCATCGATATGGTGTGGGAGATTACCGGGGATTGCGTCGGGCTGCAACGGCTTCATGGCATTTGGGATTAGTGGCCAATGGATTGACAATGACCTGTTTTATCCTATTTCGGCATTGGCTGCCGCTGATGTTCACATCCGATGAGGCGGTTTTGGCAGTTGCAGCACAACTGTTTGTTATGGCTGCAATTTACCAAATTCCGGATGGTTTGCAGACGATCGCACTGGGTGTTTTGCGTGGTATGCAGGATGTGCGAGTGACCATGAATTATGCTTTTGTTGCCTATATCGTGATCAATCTTCCAGTGGGTTATCTATGTGCCTTTACTTTGGGATTGGGAGCGCCCGGTTTGTGGATTGGTTTCATTGTTGGCCTTACTGTTGCCGCTATTCTTTTCATTACTCGTTATCGTCGGGCTGCACGACGTTTAGTGCGGGAATAAACGTTGTCGATTTACCGGCTGTTTGCCTCGACTGAGTGACTGTTGAGGTGAAAACCTGGTGAAGATTTTACCGGCTGTTTGCAGTTGCTGTATTCTCTTGTAGTATTAGAATGCCTTTTACTTATTAAGATCACTTGTTTGTTTGGCAGTTGGTTGTAAGTTTCCACTGACCTTTATTCGATGTTGTTTAGTCTTGGATCATTCGGTGCAGGATTTATGTGTGTTGCATCCTGTCTATGCAATATGGATCAGTGTAATTCCAAAACATCGGAGTGGTTGAGGATTGGGGGGGGCGTCTGGTTGCGGACTTACGTGTGAGAAAGTTCAGTTTTAACGTAATGTTCTCCAAGAGGGTAATCTATAAAGCTGCAATGTTTGTTGTCATAGTTGTGCGTTGCTAAAGGCGGGAGCATGGTTTTCAATGATATAGCATGATGTGATCGAATCATGGTTTTCCAAGAAGTGTGGATTACAGAATAGGTTATGAACATAGTTATCCTTATAAATTAGGCTCTTTTCAACAAGAAATCAACATTCCATGCACATGTCGTTTAGAGTTATTAACATTATCCACAGAGGAATCTGAGTTTGTAGCGTAAATTTGGAATAATGGGAGGATTAAGGATGATCTCTTTCTTGTGTGAGGTTACTGCAATTGAGGCCTGGATCGCGCTTTAGTGGTAATGTTTAAATCGTTGACAGATCCCAATGCTGCCCGATGTTAATAAGTTTGGGCGCATTTCGGGGCGTTGTGTTGAGTGGAAGCGCAGCAAGTGTGTGCGGATTCCGTATTCTGGGGAAGTTGCTGGATAATTGTATGAGGTTGATTTTAATGCGTAATATATAACTGTCAGACTTTGTCGGATAATGGTTGGCACGTTGTGCAGACTAAAATAAAGGTTGCATAATAGTGGTGTTGCAGTCGAAAGAGAGAGAGGTTGTTGCGGTTATTAACAGTAATGTGCTGCAGTTATTAACAGGAAAACTGGCTGTTGTCAACAGGTGTTGATAAGTTATTCGATGGATATGAACAGGTTGCGAACAATAAAAAAGCACGACTTTTAAGTCGTGCTTTTTTATTGTTCAAAGAATTAAGAAAATGTTCTGGATTGCGTGGCAGTCCTAATTCGATCCCAATCTTAATCTCAATTTATTGCTGCATCAGTCGCTCTTGTTTGTATATCAGGGATGACTGATGTGAAACATCTTATTTCAATAGTGAGTCGATCTCTGCGCAAAGGCGGTCAAAAATCTCGTCGATAGATCCCAACCCGTTTACAGCGCGGAATTTGCCTTGGGGTTTGTAGTAATCGGCTACTACGGCAGTCTGGGCTTTGTAAACGTCAATACGGTTGCGAATGACATCCTCATTGCTATCGTCGGCACGTCCGCTCTCTTTACCGCGGAGCAAAAGACGTTTGACTAACTCTTCGTCGGGTACTTCGAGGGATAACATGACGCTTACGGGTGTGCCGTTCCCATTCATGATTTTGTCAAAAGCCTCGGCCTGTACGGTGGTCCGGGGAAAACCATCGAAAATGTTACCCTTCGCATCTTTGTGGCTTGCTACATAATCGGCAATAATGTTGATCACCAACTCATCGGGAGCAAGTTGTCCTTTTTCAATGTAGCTTTGTACACTGAGTCCGAGTTCGGTCCCTTTGCGGATCTGTTCACGGATGACCTCTCCTGTAGATATGTGGTTGAAACCGTACTTTTGGATAAGTTTCTCGGCCTGGGTCCCTTTACCTGCACCCGGAGGGCCGAACAATACGAGATTGAACATATGATCTGTTGTTTTTAAACAATTTTATTAATTGCAAAGCTACGACTTTTTTTTGCCGAAACAAAAGAAGCTCTACCTTTGTGTAAAGATTTAACTGTTTGGAATATGACTGAAAGAAAATATACTCCGATTGCCTCATTGGGCCAGTTCGGATTCGTCAATCGTATCTGCTCTCCATTTGTCGCTTCGAATGCTTCTACCATTAAAGCGTGCGGCGATGATGCTGCCGTAATCGATGCTGGGGATAAATATATGTTGGTGTCGACCGATTTGCTGTTGGAAGGGGTGCAGTTTGATTTGACCTATTGCCCGCTTCAACATCTCGGATACAAAACGGTAGTAGCCGGAATATCCGATATTTTGGCTATGAACGGTACTCCCCGGCAGTTGACATTGGGAGTGGGAGTTTCGTCCCGATTCTCGGTCGAAATGATCGAGCAGCTTTACGAAGGTGTCCGTTTTGCCTGCAAAGAGTATGAGGTAGATTTGGTCGGAGGTGATACCTCGGCTTCGATCAACGGATTGACCCTGGCCGTGACAGCAATAGGCGAGGTGGCTAAAGATAAAATTGTTTACCGTAATGGAGCACAGGTAAACGATTTGATCTGCGTAACAGGGGCGTTAGGTGGTGCCTATATGGGGCTGCATTTGTTGGAGCGTGAAAAAAGAGCATTGGCAGGTCATCCCAATCCTCACCCTAAATTTGAGGGTTACGAATACATTTTGGGGCGTCAATTGAGACCTTCTGCCCGGCTGGATATCATTCAAGAGTTGGCAAAATCCGATCTGGTTCCAACGTCGATGATTGACATTACTGATGGTTTGGCGTCGGAAATTCTGCATTTGTGTAAAGATTCCAATAAAGGTGCACGGGTCTATTTGAATCGTTTGCCGATTGCCCAAGAGACCAATCGGATGGCCGAAGAGTTGCATGCAGATCCTGTAGTGGCAGCATTGAACGGGGGTGATGATTTTGAATTGCTTTTTACAGTGCCTCTGGCAAAACAGGAGGAGATTTTTGCATTGGGTATCGATGTGATCGGTCATATTACAGCGCCTGATACTGGGGTTGTATTGGTGACGCCGGATGATCAGTTGATTCCGGTTCAAGCTCCGGGTTGGGTAGCTGAGAAACAGGAATCAGAATCAAATATCGAGGGAGAAAAACAATCAGAGTAACGTATCAAAAAGATCAGGAGCGAATAATTTATAAGGTGTGATTCCTGATTGTCAGCATTTGTAGGTTCAGATAGCAGGGTAATTATTCAATTCCCGTATCTCGGAAATTTGTTGTGATGATATCGCAGCAGAGCATGTTATGAAATTTGGATTGACATCTTTGCCAGAGCAAGTTCAGTGGATAAATTGAAAAAAACGGCAGCGGACTCACACTGGACTAATGAGGAGCATGATAGACCAGATAGCAGCTCATTTGTTTTGCCGTGAAGGTTGGCTGCCGATTCAGCCGTGTCTCTGTCTGTACGGATGAGGTTTTCCTTTAATAAGTTTTGCTCGTGCTTATGATGATGTAAAAGAACATACAAGAGCATGGGTGTTTTCACAATAAACGTCCTGGGATTGCTAAATCCCAGGACGTTTATTGTGTTGCAGTTTTGTGTTATTGCCTATGTTGAGCAGTTGATCTTATCGATAGGGCTTAGGTTAAGAGATTGCATCAATCAGGATAATGCTCGCCTGAATCGAAGTGAAAATTACAATCGTTGCACATGGAGCTCTTCACGGTCAATGTAGTGCGAATAGCGGAAGGCCGGCATGCCAAGAGCCATAATGGCATGAATCTTTCCTTCGATCCCCAGCTCGCGATTGAGGGTTTTCCCGTCTTGCTGAGTGGCTGATAGCACAAATCCCATATAAACCTGACTGATTCCCAAACTTTCCGCCATTAACGAACCGTTTTGGTACGCCAGATTTGCATCAGCAGCCCCGAACCGATTTGATGCAGGGGTGTGAATGAAGATCAAAGCGGTAGCATGGCGAAGAATCGGATCTTTTCCGGCCTCATCGTTCTGTTTTAGTCGCTTAAAGATAGGTACGTAACGATATACGCCCGGCATGATCCGTTTAAGAATCGGTTTTAACAGTGGGTTAGTCAGCTTTTTGTACACTTTGTCAAAAGTCTTCAAAGTAAATTCACTCACTGCACGTAATTTTTGCGGATCGGTCACTACGGTAAATGACACCTGTTGCAAATTGCTTGCAGTAGGAGCCCGATGTGCAGCTTCAAGAATTTGATCTAACATCTCCGGAGGAACAGGACGTGAAGTGATTGCGCGATTGGACCGGCGAGCGCGACATAGAAGTAAAACTTGTTCCGGAGTGGGCATCTGTGTATAGTCGATCGGATGAACCTTGTCAGCAGGAAATAGGTTGTGAATGACAGAGTCGGTCGGACATACAGCAACACAATGTCCGCAACGAATACATGATTCTGGATGTTTGAGTTCTATCGAAGCACCGGGGTGCTCTTGAACGAGAATTTCAAAAGGACATACCCGTGCACATTTTCCGCAGCGGATGCACGACTCTGCAATTTCAATATGAATATTTTGCTCCATAGTTGAGGTGTTTGTGTGGTGTGGTATAAGGTGGTACAATAATCCAAGTTAATCTGTAGGGAGGTTGAGAATTTGTTTGATACTCAACGGTTCAGTAACGAAAGATAATAACAATCTCTTACAAATATGTTGCCGCAACTGCCGCAGATGGCACCTGAAAAGTTGAGGGCAATTTTCTGCTAATAATAATGGAGAATAGTTAGATGAGTCCAAAATGGCGCAGGGCATTGGGTATTCCCTCATGGTCAACATCCGTAGTTACATAGGTTGCAGCCTCTTTGACCGCATCTGCGGCATTGCCCATCGCTACACTGAAACCGGTATGGCGGAGCATGGGAATATCGTTGCCTCCATCCCCAAAAGAGAGTGTTTCACTCAGAGGAATAGTGTAATCGGCCAGTATCTGATCTATACCTGTGCTTTTACTGTTGCCTTTGACGTTAAGGTCTGCAAAGGCTGGATACCAGCGGCTGGAGGTGCAGTGTTTGAAAACATCTCGCATCAAGATCTCTTCTTGCTGACTGCCTACATAAATGTTGATTTGAAGTACCTCTTCCTGAGCAACCTCATGCAAATCTCGGATTGGCGGCGGATTGAGACCAACCATCGCTGCCACATCGGCTACCGTTTGATCAACGTAATTGATGTAAACTTGGGAGGGTGTCATAAATGCACACGGAAATTTATCCCCGTTGTCCAAACGTTGATTGATGGCATCGAGGTCTGCCTGTGGAATCGGATTGCGGAAAATCACACGGCCCGTATGATCGATGCACCAGGCTCCGTTGAGGGTAACATAGCCATCAAATTGCAGATCACCGAGGTTGTTGATTTGATAGAATGGGCGACCGGTTGCAATGAATACTTTAATGCCTCGGCTGCGTAAGGTCTCGATGGCACGAACGGTCGTTGGAGGAACTCGATGGGTTTTAAAACTGACTAATGTGCCGTCAATGTCAAAAAAGATAGCTTTTATGTTGTGATCCATCATGGTCGATTGGATAGATTGAAAATGAGAGCTTATAAACCTAAATGTTTTGGTTTCAGGCGTTATGAGAACAATGCAACATTTTATGCCTATGAGATAGGAGTGCTGGTCTTCACCGGGTTGTGGAGCGTGTAATGGGACTCAGACTGTTTTATCGATAGGGATATCGTAGCTGTTCCCCTCAATGACGGCTTCAGTATTCGGAAAGATGGTACGAGCCTCATCGACCAAAAGCTGTTCATCTTTATAACGCGATGAAAAATGTCCGATTAACAGTTTTCGGGCTTCGGCCGTTTGTGCGGCTTTCCCTGCCTGAATAGCCGTCGAGTGCCCTGTTTCACGGGCCATAGCTTTGTCTATATCCGCAAAGGTGGCTTCATGGTACAGCAGATCTACTCCGTGAACCAATTTGACCGCTTTCGCAGAGTATAACGTATCACTCAGATAGGCATAGCTGCGCTCTTTGTAGGGTAGATAGGTCAGTTCGCTGTTGGGAATCAGACGTCCATCATCAAGCAAGATGTCTTCTCCCCGTTTGGCTGCAACTCGTTGGGCAATTCCCAATTCATATCGTTCTATCGCCTCTTTATGCAAATTGAGTGGAGGTCTCTTTTCCCGAAATAGAAATCCAGCTGCAGGTACCCGATGGCGCAAGGGAATGGACCACACCTCAAGTGTCTTGTTTTCGTACAACAACTCATGTTGACGTGTGTGAACCTCGTGCCACTGCACTTCGTAAGGAAGCGTCGTATCGAAATATTTGAGATGATTAGCCAGTATCTCATCAAAAGGTTTCGGTGCATAGATGGGGAGTGGGGTGCGGCGTCCCATCAAACCCATGGTCGAGATCAGTCCGAAAAGTCCATATACGTGATCTCCATGCAGATGAGAAATGAAGATAGCCTTCAGCTTCAGTGGATTGATGCCGAATTTGCGTAGCTGTTTTTGGGTCCCCTCTCCGCAATCAATCAAAAAAAACTGCTCATGTACATTGAGTACATGAGCAGAAGGATTGCGTTTCGGAGTCGGTAATGCCGAACTGCTACCCAATATGGTAACCCGAAACGTCATGGATAGATTTCACTATTTCTCTTCGGTCTCAGCAGCAGCCTCCATTTTGGCTTTCAACTCTGCCAAACCAGAGATGTCTCCCAAAGTGGTCTTTTCAACTGAAGCGTTGATTTTCTTAACTGAATCTTTAGCTGCTTCGTCAGCACGTTTCTTCTCAGCCATTTCAGCCTGAGCCTCGGCGCGTTTAGCATCCTCATGCAGACGAGAGTGAGACAGAATGATACGTTTGGTTGCTTTCGAGAATTCTACAACTTTGAAATCGAGAGTCTCACCAACTTTAGCAGTGGTGCCGTCCTCTTTGACAAGCTGCTTAGCAGGAGCAAATCCTTCGATGTTCTCACCCAAAGATACTACTGCACCTTTGTCGCTGATCTCGGTGATGGTGCCGCTGTGAACAGTGTCAACTGCAAACTGCTGCTCAAATGCGTTCCATGGATTCTCTTCGAGCTGTTTGTGGCCCAGGCTCAGACGACGATTCTCTTTGTCGATCTCGAGAACGATCACTTCGATATCTGCACCCAGCTGAGTGAATTCTGAAGGATGTTTAATCTTCTTGGTCCAGCTCAAATCTGAGATGTGGATCAAACCATCGATACCCTCTTCGATCTCAACGAATACACCGAAGTTGGTGAAGTTGCGAACTTTAGCGGTGTGGCGTGAACCAACTGCGTATTTGGTTTCGATGTCAGCCCAAGGATCCGGAGTCAGCTGTTTGATACCCAGTGACATTTTGCGCTCTTCGTGATCGAGGGTCAGGATGACAGCCTCTACCTCGTCGCCCACTTTCATGAACTCTTGTGCTGAACGCAGGTGCTGGCTCCAAGACATCTCAGATACGTGGATCAGACCTTCAACACCCGGAGTGATCTCTACGAATGCACCGTAGTCAGCCATAACAACTACGCGGCCTTTAACTTTGTCACCAACTTTGAGGTTGGGATCCAAAGCGTCCCATGGATGAGGAGTAAGTTGTTTCAGACCCAGAGCGATACGTTTCTTGGCATCGTCGAAGTCCAAAATAACGACATTGAGCTTCTGATCGAGTTTGACGATCTCTTCGGGGTGATTTACGCGGCCCCAGCTCAGGTCGGTGATGTGGATCAAACCGTCTACGCCACCCAGGTCGATGAATACACCGTAAGAGGTGATATTTTTAACAGTACCTTCGAGGATCTGACCTTTTTCGAGCTTCGACATGATCTCTTTTTTCTGAGCCTCGAGTTCGGCTTCGATCAGAGCTTTGTGTGAAACCACTACGTTGCGGAACTCCTGGTTGATCTTAACCACCTTGAATTCCATGGTCTTGCCTACGTAAATGTCGTAATCGCGGATCGGTTTAACGTCGATCTGAGAACCGGGCAGGAAGGCTTCGATTCCGAATACATCGACGATCATACCGCCCTTAGTACGGCATTTGATGTAACCCTTGATAACCTCGTCTTTGTCCAGAGCCTCGTTGACACGATCCCAAGAACGGAGCTGACGAGCTTTTTTATGTGAGAGGACCAGCTGGCCTTTTTTATCCTCAGCGCTCTCTACATATACCTCTACTTTTTCGCCTACGGCCAGTTCGGGGTTGTAGCGGAATTCGCTGATGGGGATGATACCTTCTGATTTGTAGCCGATGTTAACGACCACTTCGCGTTTGTTGAGGCCAATAACGGTACCTTCTACTACCTCGCCTACCTGTACTTTAGAGAGAGTCTGATCGTACTGAGCGGCGATCTCCTCTTTTGAGGCGTTGTAGATGGCGCTGTCGTTCTCAAAAGCGTTCCAATCGAACGTCTCGAGATTGGCCGGAGCGGCTACGGTAGCCTGCTGATTTTCTGTTTTAGTTGCCATGTGTTAAAATTGTTTTGATAACTAATGTGTTAGACATTATTTGTAGAACTTTGTTGTAAAGTGTGCGGAGATTTTCGAGTGAAAAAATGGACACACTCCACCCAAAGCGCGACAAAGGTAGTGCTTTTTTCGGAAAATCAATATTTTCGAAGTGAAAAGTGTCTGATTTTTCGTGTTTTTAGCGGATTTTCGTTACCTTTCATGGCATTTTGAGAAGAGGAATCGGGTGTTACACTGTTTTTGTGCATGAACGGTTCTGCTTGACGGTGGAAAACGCTTTGCAGGGCTGGTCTGCAACAGAAAATTTTTTTGATGGATGATACGCAATTTGTCGTTACGGGTGATATTACCCGACAAATATGCATAACAAATCAACCCGGCAGGCGTTAAGTTTGTAGTTATAAAAATAAACGAGATGGAAGAGACAATCAAAATACATTGTGAGAATACCGGTAGTGAACTGCATGTTAAACCCGGAACGACACTTTCCGAGGTGCTTTCGATGTTGGCTCTGAAAAGTAAGAGTGAGACACCTTTTTTGGCAGCTTATGTCAATAATCGACTTAAAGAACTTTATTACCAGATATTTAATCCGGTTTCGTTGCGATTTGTCGATATCACGCACTTTGAGGGAATGCGGGTTTATCAGCGCACCCTCTTTTTTGTGATGCAGAAGGCGGTGCGAGATCTGTTCCCTGGACAGCGTCTGCATATCAAACACTCCGTTGCCAAAGGTTTTTATTGTGAGATTGAGGGCATGGAAGAGGTCTCTCTGGATCAAATCAAAGCGATAGAAAACCGGATGCATGAATTGGTCGCACAGGATATTCCGATTATTCGTCAAAAACTGCTTTCGGAAGAGGCGATTCAGTTGTACACCAAGTTGGGAATGCCGGATAAGATTGCGCTGCTTGAGACCCGTCCGCATCTCTACGTTACTCTTTATATGATGGCTGATCTGGCTGGGTATTTTTATGGGTCACTCGCTCCGAGCAGTGCGTACGTGCCACTATTTGGATTGCATAAATATTATAAGGGGATACATCTGTCGGTGCCTTGTCGTACTCATCCTTCAGAATTGGAACACATGGTGCCACAGCGCAAGATGTTCGATGTTTTCAACGAATACACGCGTTGGGTTGATGTGCTCGGAGTGGCGACAATTGGTGCCCTCAATGCCCGTATTTTGGGTGGAGGTGGCGGAGATCTGATCAAAATTGCCGAAGCTTTCCATGAAAAGAAATTGGCTAACATTGCTGATCAGATCGCCGAAGCTAACGAAACGGGGGGAGGTCGCATTGTGTTGATCTCTGGCCCCTCGTCAAGCGGTAAAACAACCTTTGCAAAACGCTTGAGCATTCAGTTGCGTATTTTGGGGATGCATCCGGTGGTGATCTCGCTGGATGACTATTTTGTTAACCGGGAACAGACCCCGAAAGATGAAAAGGGAGAGTACGATTACGAGGCGCTTGAGGCAATCGATATTGAGCTGTTCAACAAACAGTTGATGCAGCTGCTCAATGGGGAAGTGGTCGAAGTTTCACGATATGATTTTATTACAGGAAAGCGCGTCTTCGATGGGAATCGGCTCAAAATGGATGACCGTTCGGTGATTATCATTGAGGGTATTCATGGGTTGAATCCCGGTTTGACTCCGCATATTGACAATAAATTGAAATTCAAGATCTACGTTTCTGCCTTCACTTCGATTTCAATGGACAATATGAACCGTATAGCCACAACCGATAACCGGTTGATTCGTCGTATCGTCCGTGATTACAATACGCGTGGCAGTGATGCAACGGCAACTTTACGCCGTTGGGAGAGTGTGCGCAGAGGAGAAGATCGGCATATTTTCCCTAATCAGGAACAGGCGGATGTGATGTTTAATTCATCGCTGTTTTACGAGATTGCGGTTTTGAAAAGCCATGTCGAACCGCTGTTGCATGAGGTTCCCGATACGATGCCTGAATATGGCGAGGCCCATCGTCTGCTCAAGTTCCTCGATCAGTTCACGCCTCTCAATGGGAAGGAGATCCCTCCGACCTCGATCCTGAGAGAGTTTATCGGGGGAAGCAGCTTTACTTATTAGTAAAGTAAAATGAAGCTGTTTGGATTCGAAAAATGTTGATTGCGGTCCGAAAAACCGTTGGTGCAACTCTTCTGTCGATCTGAGAAGGGTGTGTGCCGATAGGGGAGGTAAAGCCTGCAACAGATTGTGTCAGTACGGCTATGATCCGATAGGCTTAAGGGGCTGGATGGAGGGTTCAGAATCAGAAGGAATGATTATGTAGTTGTAGGATGGTGTAACTTTACGTCGAAATGGTTTGTACTCTGTTTATAACTTATTGGTCAGCCCTTTGTTTCGCCGGGAAAGTTTCGTAGTTTTGTACCGTTTTCTCAATAAGGAGCTGTTTGATCTGCTCCTTTTCTGATGGATCAGAAAGAATCATAACAATTTTATATATGTCACAAGATAAATTTGTTGAACGCCACATCGGTATGAATGACCAGGAGCTGGCTCAAATGCTCCAGGTGATTGGCGTCAAAAGTGTTGAGGAGTTGATTTCGCAGGTGGTACCTGCGACGATCCGTCTCAAACAGCCTCTCAATTTGCCGGCTGAAGGTATGAGCGAATATGAGTTCGCTAACCATATTCGTGAGATTAGCCGCAAAAACAAAATCTACCGCAGTCTGATCGGTATGGGCTATTATGGTACTGCCTCTCCGGCTGTTATCCTGCGTAACGTGTTTGAAAATCCGGCTTGGTACACCTCTTATACCCCTTACCAGGCTGAAATCTCACAAGGTCGTCTCGAAGCACTGTTGAATTTCCAAACAGCTGTAATTAGCCTGACCGGTATGGAGGTAAGCAACTGCTCGCTGTTGGACGAGGCGACAGCAGCTGCTGAGGCTATGTTGATGATGTTCGCTCTCCGTTCACGTGAGGCGGTCAAAGAGGGACGCAATGTGCTCTTTGTCGATGAGAACATCTTCCCTCAGACCCTGGATCTCTTGTTGACCCGTAGTGAACCGTTCGGAATTGAGATTATCAGCGATCGGTTCGATAATTATACCTTTACCGGTCGGGAGTTCGGTGCTATTGTGCAGTATCCGGCTGCCAACGGTGAGGTGCGCGATTACGAAGATTTTACCGCTGCAGCTCACAGCCGTGGTGTATTGGTTACCGTGGCAGCAGATATTCTGAGTCTGGCTCTGCTGAAGGCTCCAGGCGAATGGGGTGCCGATATCGTGGTTGGTTCTACTCAGCGTTTCGGTATTCCGATGGGCTTTGGCGGTCCGCATGCAGCCTATTTGGCAACGCGCGATGCCTACAAACGTAATATGCCTGGTCGTATCATCGGCGTTTCGATCGACCGATTGGGAAACAAAGCGTTGCGTATGGCGCTGCAGATGCGCGAACAGCATATCAAACGTGAACGTGCTACGTCGAATATCTGTACAGCTCAGGCGTTGTTGGCTACAATGGCCGGGTTCTTTGCCGTTTATCACGGAGCTGAAGGAATTCGCCGCATTGCGCTCAATGCCCACGCTCATGCAGTAGCTGTTGCTGAAGGACTCGAAAAATTGGGTTATGAACTTTCGACCCGCAGTATTTTTGATACGATCGAGGTGGTTGCTAGTGCCGAGAAGATTCGCCCGTTGGCTCTGGAGCAGAAGATCAACTTTTTCTATGTGGATGAGAATCTGATCCGGATGAGCTTCGATGAGGTGTCGAATTTGGCTGAGGTGAATACGGTTCTTTCGATCTTTGCCAAAGCAGCCGGTAAAAAGTTCACTCCACTGAAAGAGATCGTAGAAGAGAGCCATATTACCAAAAGCATGCAACGTACGTCAGCTTACCTGACGGAGCCTGTTTTCAAAAAATACCACAGCGAAACCGACATGATGCGTTACATCAAGAAATTGGAGCATCGTGATATTTCGTTGGCTGACAGCATGATTTCGTTGGGTTCATGTACGATGAAATTGAATCCGGCCGTAACCATGATGCCGTTGAGCTGGGCCGAGTTTGGGAACATTCACCCGTTTGTCCCAGCCGATCAGGCCGAAGGTTATATGGAGATGATCAACGAACTCTCCCAAGATTTGGCGACGATTACCGGTTTTGCAGGTGTGTCGTTGCAACCGAACTCAGGTGCTACCGGTGAGTATTCCGGTCTGATGGTGATCCGTGCTTACCACCAGAGCCGTGGTCAGGGATTCCGTAATATCGCATTGATTCCTGCATCGGCTCACGGTACCAACCCTGCATCGGCTGCGATGGCTGGTATGCGTACGGTGACGGTTGCTTGCGATGAGGCTGGTAACATCGATGTAGATGATCTGCGTGCCAAAGCTGAGGCAAATGCCAGCAACCTGGCATGTATCATGGTGACCTATCCGTCAACACATGGCGTTTTCGAAAATCGGATTCGTGAGATCGTTGAGATCGTTCATGAAAACGGTGGCCAGGTCTATATGGATGGTGCCAATATGAATGCTCAGGTAGGTTTGACCAATCCGGGTTACATTGGAGCAGATGTTTGCCACCTGAATCTGCATAAGACCTTTGCGATTCCGCACGGTGGTGGTGGCCCTGGAGTTGGCCCGATCTGCGTCGCCCAGCATTTGGTTGAATTCTTGCCTGGACATGCTATTGTACAAACAGGTGGAAGCAACGGTATTACCTCTGTAGCTGCAGCTCCGTTTGGTAGCGCGTCGATTTTGCCGATTACCTATGGCTATATCAAAATGCTCGGTGCAAACGGTTTGCGCCGTGTAACCGAAATGGCCATTGTCAATGCAAACTATATGGCATCGGCTTTGAAGGGTGAATATGATGTAGTTTACACCGGTGAAACCGGTCGTGTCGGTCATGAGATGATTCTTGACCTGCGCCATTTCCGCAAGGAGTTCGGCGGTGTTGAGTGTGCCGATATTGCACGTCGTTTGATGGATTACGGCTTCCATGCTCCGACCCTGTCGTTCCCTGTGCATGAGACCCTGATGGTGGAACCGACGGAAAGCGAACCGAAAGCAGAACTCGATCGTTTTATGGAGGCACTGGTTGCTATTAAACATGAGTGTGAAGAGATCCGTGATGGTAAGGCCGATATTGATGATAACGTAGTAAAGATGGCTCCCCATACGGCTGCTGAGTCTATTTCGGATTCATGGAGTCACCCGTACAGCCGTGAAAAAGCGGTATTCCCGCTGCCATGGATTCGCGAGAGCAAGTTCTTCCCCTATGTAACCAAGATTGATGGCGGATACGGCGACCGTAACTTGCAGTGTACCTGTGATCCGTTGTATGAAGAGTAAGTAAATAACCAAAATAAATTTTAGCAATGAAAATCGGAGAAAACGAAAAAACATTTGTAGCGTTGAGCTATGAGCTGACCGTTGACGGTGAGGTCGTTGAAAAGGTAACGGCTGAAAGCCCGCTGCAATTCATATATGGAGCAGGGTTCCTGTTGCCAAAATTTGAGGCTCATCTCAAAGGTCTTTCAAAAGGAGATGACTTTGCTTTCCATTTGGATACCGAAGATGCTTATGGTCCAGTAATCAGCGAGGCTGTAGTGGATCTGCCCAAAGAGGTGTTCATGGTGGATGGCAAAATCGAAGATGGTTTGTTGGAGATTGGTAACCAACTGCCGATGAGCGATAATCAGGGCAACCGTTTGGTTGGTGTGGTTAAGGCTGTTAAAGATGATGTCGTTACCATGGACTTTAATCATCCGATGGCTGGCAAATCGCTGGATTTCAAAGGAAAAGTGGTTGAGGTGCGTGAGGCAACTCCGGCAGATCTGGCTCCAATGAACGGTGGATGCAGTTGTGGTGATGGCTGTGGTGACGGTTGCGGTAGTGGCTGTGGTGATAGCCATGACGGCGGATGCAGCTGCTGCCATTAATAGACTTTAACAATGTAAATATTGGGTGAATAGTTTGGCTGTTTGCCAAAGTATAGCGGAGAGAAATCAATACGATTCCTCTCCGCTTTTTGTATGGTTGACGATGTGGAAGAGGGGCGAGTTAATAGTTGTGATTGCGGCTGGCAAACAGGGCGTTTTAGACAATCACGCAATACATCTGGCATTGGACTTCAGGAACAGGTTGCATGCTAATTGTGGTGCGATTGTAGTAGCTCTGATATGATATGTTGTCTTAAATTTTTGCTGAAACAATGAAATTGACAGGTTTGTATGACACATTTATTTGATTATATAATGTATATTTGTCAAAAGAGCAATTGTTGCGAGGTGAAAAGTCTTGCTGCTAGATGAGAAGTTAGATAACATGTACGTTGTAGATTTTGGAGTAAAGCATTTTGAAGATTTTTAAATTGTTCTTGTTTTTGTTGCAATTTATGTAGCAGCATTGTATTTATAAGATGTTTTATTTAAATTTAATATCATCTATTTATACACATTATACACAGCTATTATTGAATCATGCCTAATTACGTTAATATATTCCCGATCTTGCTTACGATGGCATTTGTCATCTGTGTGGGCGGGGCTATCTTGCTTTTTTTACGAGGACGAAACAACCGTTCACGGCGACTATTGGCGGGTATTATGTTGGCGTGGGGACTTATCTATGTGATTCATGTTGCTGGGATGTTTTTTGGAAATCAGTATTTGAATTTTATTAGAACTGATGTAGCTGATCCAGTAGTATTGGTTGGAGGAAACTTATATTTGATCATCCTTTTGCTCTATCCTTTGGAGATTGTGCGTCCTGGATGGCTCAGTCTAAAACGGGTAGGTATAGTGTTGCTCCCCTATGTGTCAGTAACACTCCTGTATTACTTTGTCTTGTTTTTGTTAGGTCAAAAAATACTCGTGTTGCATAATATAGGGCAACTCATAGAACATATCGGAGAGTTTAATGTCTGGTATCGCCTGTTGATGACTCTCTCTATTATTATTTATCTTGCATTCCTTTTCCGATTAACTTGTCGCTATCAAAAATTTTACCAGCAGTGGTGTTGTAACAACTATTCCGATGACGAGGACATAAATATTGCATGGTTACGTCAATATGGTATCGGTGTGATGTTGATTGAGTTGCTTATTTTTGGTTGCTATTTGATGGAAATACATACTGTATCATTGTGCACAACCTTACGGTACAATGTTTCTTTTGTTACACACTCTACAAAGGTCTCTTCCACGATAACCCATACACAGAGAATTTTTTCAGTTATACACTGGATGAAGCGGATGCATTGCAGAAAGCTGAACTTAGAGAAAAACAATTGTCTGCCGGTACGGTCTGTGTTCCGGAGAGCGAAAGCGCATTTTTTAAGAAATTACCTGCTTATCGTGATGAGGTGGCCAATTGGATGATAGAGAAAAAACCGTATCTGAATCCGAGTTTTAAGCTTATCGATGTATCGGAAATTTTGCCTTTAAACCGGACATATCTGTCGCGTGTGTTCAACGATGGTTTTGGAGATAGTTTTAGCAATGTGGTACGAGATTACCGCATACGTGAGGCAGAATGGATGCTTACCAATCGTAAAGATATATCAGTAGGGCAGGTGGGCGAACTTTGCGGTTTTTCTTCTTCTTCGGTTTTTCATCGCGCCTTCGTGCAGAGTCATGACGGACTGACTCCAAACCGCTATCGCAAACAGTTGGAAGAATACTAATTTTTTTATTGTATTTTCAGTCAAGTCGTTAGCTTCTAACCAAGTTCTATACCTCCTTTTTACAATTTGTAAATTTATAATTTGCAAGTTTTATTTTACAATTTGCGAATTTAATTTAACAAAAAGGAGGCAATCTTCCTGCCTTCCTCTTGCAACTTTGTATGACATCATGAAGGTGCTCTATTCCCGATAAGTTATTCGGACATACGGATATAGACACATTTACGGAATAAAGTCATGTTTCATCTTTCATATCACTAGTGTCCCTTAACGGGACACTAGTGATACTATTTCTCAAACATTAGGCTTTGTGTTGTTTGAGAAAGTGTCTATAAATCAATTGTTTAACAAAAATCAAGATTCCGTTTTAACTGATGGATATCCTAACTTATTCAGTATGAGTTAGTTTAAACGGGACAGTAGTGATTCTTTTTTATGCCTTTGTGGCATCTAATCCCTTTCTTGTTAAGAGGGAGATAAAATGAAGTCGAAATGCGCACAAGAAATTTTATCGTATCCGTATTCATTCTGTTCGGCTGTACACAACTGTTCGGACAGGAACTCCGCAAGGAGGTCTGCGTAGGTTTCCGGGTAGGCAACGGTACGCTGGACACGGCCTATGTGGACAATACCGGGCGGCTGGCAGAGATCGTCTCGTTTCTGAAGGATATTCAAAACGACAGGACGCTCGAACTGGTAGAAGTGGAGTTTTGCGGTTCCGCCTCTCCGGAAGGTTCTATCCTGATCAACCGCAGGCTGGCCAAGGAACGTCTTGCAAGCCTTGAAAATTATGTGCGGCGGTACGTCGCTCTTCCGGACAGTATCGTAACCCGCCGCGAGGAGGTCATCGCGTGGGAGGCGCTGGCCCGTCTGGTCGAAAAGTCGGACATGCCCCATAAGGAAGAGGCTGTCGATGTATTGCGCAACGTCCCCGAAACCACGTATGACAGCCGCGGCGTCCTGATAGACAGCCGGAAGAAACACCTGATGGAATTGCAGTACGGACGCACCTGGCACTACATGGAAGACCACTTCTTTCCGCAGGTGCGCAACGCCAGCGTGGTGTTCGTGACCGTCCGGCAGAAGCCGGAAGTCCCGGCAAAGCCGGAGCCGGAGAACGTGCCGCAGGAGGTGTCGGCGCCCGCCGGCACCTCCTCCACGGTGCAGGAGCCGGTCGCCGTAGCGCCGCAGCCGGAGGCGAAGAAACCCTTCTACATGGCGCTCAAGACCAATATGCTTTACGATGTGCTGGCCGTACCCAACATCGGCGCGGAATTCTATCTGGGCAGGAACTGGTCCGTATCGGGCAACTGGATGTACGGCTGGTGGAACTCGAACAGTAAACACCGCTACTGGCGCGTGTACGGCGGCGAGATCGCCGTGCGCAAGTGGCTGGGCAGGAAAGCCGCCGAGAAGCCGCTGACCGGACACCATCTGGGCGTGTACGGGCAACTGTTCACCTACGACTTCGAGTGGAACGGAACCGGATACATGGGCGGGCAACCCGGAAAGTCGCTCTGGAACAGCCCCAACTACGCCGCAGGCGTGGAGTACGGTTATGCACTGCCGATAGGCCGCCGTCTGAACCTCGACTTTACGATCGGACTGGGCTATTGGGGCGGCAAATACTACACCTACAATCCGCTCGACGACCACTACGTGTGGGAGTCCACCAAAAAACGCCACTGGTTCGGGCCGACGAAAGCGGAAATCTCGCTGGTGTGGCTGATCGGATGGGGTAACACCAACAACAGGAAAGGAGGCGTGAAATGAAACGATACGCGACAAGATATATTCCCCTGCTGGCGGGAGTGCTGGCAGTGACCACGGCCTGCGAGCACAAGGAGCTCTGTTTCGACCACGACGAGCATGCACCGAAGTCCGCCGTGCATATCCAGGCCGAGTACGAACAGGAATGGGAACTCATGTGCGAGGGCGGCACCGACTGGGAAAACGAGTGGAAAGAGGAGTTCGGCATGGAGTACGACGAACTGCGTCCCGACGTTCCCGGAGGGTTGCGCATACAGCTCTACCACGAGGACGGAATCAACAACATGCTGAACGTTGCTCCCGAGGGCGAGGTCGTGCAGATGAGACCCGGGAACCACTCCGTGCTGCTGTACAACAACGACACGGAATCCATCGTCTTCGATGACATGGACTCCTACGCATCGGCGAAGGCCACGACACGTACCCGTACCCGCGCTTCCTACTTCGGCAGCCCGTACACGGAGGGTTCCGACGAGAACACGGTAACGGAACCCGACATACTGTACGGAAGCTATATCGAGAGCTATACGGCGGAGCGCAAACTGGAGACGGACGAATTGCCCGTTACCATGCACCCGCTTGTGTTCCGCTATCTGGTGCGATACGAGTTCAAACACGGGCTGGAATACGTGGCGTTGGCACGCGGGGCGCTGGCCGGCATGGCGGGAGCGGTGTGGCTGAACAGCGGACGAACCGCTGACGAACCGGCCACCATCCTATACGACTGCACCGTGGAAGACTACGGAGTGCAGGCGTGCGTACACTCCTTCGGCGTACCGGACTATCCGAACCCGCTCTACACGACCCGCGCGGAACGCAACTACGGACTGAACCTGGAAGTGCGGCTGAAGAACGGCAACACCATGTCATTCGACTTCGACGTGACCGACCAGGTGGCCGCGCAGCCGCAGGGCGGAGTCATCGTGGTCCGTGACATCGAGATTCCCGATGAAAAAGGGATGGAAGGAGGTTCCGGTTTCGATGTGGATATAGACGACTGGGGCGAATACGAGGACGTAGAATTACCTCTTAAATAACAATGTTTCACACAAAAAAAATATCGCGATGAAAAAAGTTTTTTTCCTGGGAATCGCAGCTGCCACCATGCTGGCGAGTTGCAGCAAGAATGAGACCGTAGATGTGCCGCAGGGCAAGGCCATCGGCTTCAGCAACACCTTTGTGGACAATGCGACACGTAGTGTCGTGGATCCAAGTTTTAAGAAAGAGACCTTGCCCAATTTTGCCGTGTACGGTTATACACAGAATGGCCAGATTTTCGATGGCGAAACTGTTTCAAGTGTCGATGGTGGTACCTCATGGACATACAGTCCGACACAGTATTGGGTGGAAGGAAACCAATATGCTTTCGCTGCCATTGCTCCGGCATCCGTTTCTGTCAGTGGCGTAACACGGACTGGTACCAGCGTAGCCGACTATAAAGTCGGAATGACGGTAAGTTTCACCAATGATGGAAAGACAGACCTGCTTTATGCTAATGGGGGTGCTTTTAATGCCGATGCAACCTTCATGGCAAGTCCTGATCCAGTCAGCCTGACATTCAAGCACCAGCTGTCAAAGGTGAAGTTCTCGTTCAAGAACAACGTGAGCGGAGCTTACAAGATCAAGGTAACTGATGTAAAGATTACGAATGCAAAGAGTACGGGAACTCTTACCATTGGCGACCAAACCACCGCTAACACGTGGGGTAACTCCGCAACCGGAAACGTGAGTCTGGATTTCGGCAATGTGGTCGCAGCCGAGGCGACAGGAACTGATGTTGCAAATACGGCACAGCCCATTGATTTTATCAAAGAAGGCGAGACCTATAACGAACAGTTGATGATTCCTACCGCATCGACTGAAAGTTATAACGTAACCTTCACGGTGGAACTGCTCAACGGTACCGTTTCTATGGGTATATACAACCACACGGCGACAATCGAGGGTGTCGAGCTGAAACTTGGCTACTGCTACGATTTCGCTGCTGAGCTGAACGCTGATAACATTGTTGTTGATCCGGATGACCCGGATGCCCAACTTAAACCGATTACATTTACGGTTAATGAAATTAGTGGTTGGATTGACACAGACGAAGATCAGACTATTGACATTCCTTCAGCAGGGAATGGACAATAACTGATTCACGCTTTCCAATCTTAATAATTCCCGGAAGAGGGAATTAAAACAGGGTGTAAGGGGTTGAATGTTCCCCTTACACTCACAAATAGCCGCGAGGCGGAGCTTTCGCGGCAAAGCAGATAAAATCATAGAAAAATGAAAGCATATAAGAATCGGTACTTGACGGGCAGTCTGACGGCGCTACTTTCGTGCCTCCTGCTCTTTTCGTGCAGCGAAGACGAGTTGTTCGACCGGGGCTGCAGTCCTGCGGGGGAATACAGCGACCATATCAGTTTCGGCGTCTCGCCCGACACAGGCGTGCAGACCAGAGGGGCTGCCGGCATGGGAAGCGGCAAGGGAGAGGTCGCCGGGAACTTCGTTCTGCGTGCCGCCGATGCGCCCGACACGCTCTGCATGCAGGCCGTCATTACCGATGGAATCAACCCGTCCGCAGAGCCGCAGGTCGTAACGCGCAGCACCCCGATCGACAGCAAAGACAACTTCTATAATTCATTCCATGTGGTCGCTTATTGGAAAAAGGGCGATGTGCCTGTGACGGAGCAGTTCTATATGGATGCGGATGTCTCCGAGCAAGTGAATAACCGGTGGACCACAGACAATACCTATTACTGGCCGGGAAGCGGGCACACCCTCCAGTTCTATGCCTTGACGCCGGACGATGCCGGTATCCGAATGCCGGCGACTCCCGCGAGCACCCATCTGAGCAGTTACACGGTTCCCCAAGATGTGGCCGAGCAGCGTGATATTTTAGTTGCAACGACAGAAGAACTTTCCGGCAACTACAATCAGGCGGTGCCGCTTACCTTCCGGCATATATGTACAGCCGTGCGTTTTGAAACGGGCAGTCAGATGCAGGCGGGAACCATCAGCAGTGTGACATTGAAAGGCATCAAGAAAACCGGCACCTATGATATGGCTACATATACATGGGCATTAACGGAAGCCACTGATGATTTTACGCAGAAACTGAACCATGCCACGACCGGCACAGAAACCGCAGGAAGTGAAGTGACATCCGCTGCACAGACTTTCATGATGCTGCCGCAGACTTTGTCGGATGGGGCTACGGTAGAGGTAGTGTTTGTTGACGGAACGACCGGCACCGAACGCACACTCTCCGCGTCCATTGCCGGTATGGAATGGCCGCAGGGTACGACCGTGACCTATCGCATTTCCATTACGCCGGAATATGAATTTAATCTGTCAGATGAGCGGACACTGGATGCGCACTATGAGATTTACAAGACCACCCTTTCCGTTTCCGGTGTGCCTGAAGGCACACAGTGGACGATTTCCTCGCCGGACGACGTAGCTGTAACCATTCAGGCGCAATCCAATATGAACAGTTGGGCAAAACAGGGGTATTGGACAGACCGAATGATGCGCGCAAATTCGTCTGGCAGCCCCACGGATAACGGTTCGGCGCGAGGCAATGCCTCCTATTCGGGTACAGGTTCAGGCGAGTTCCCTATTGCCATTTTTGTACCGGAGAATGTCGGTGAAAATAAACGTACCCTCGCTTTGGAAGTCACGATGAACAGCAGTGCTGTACAGACAATCAATATCGACCAGTATGCTCCGAGTTGGTATGGCAACGGTATCGGATGCGAACGTATAGAAGGAAAACCGCAGCCGTGGGGATTTTACTGGAGCGGCAATTATGCGCTAACTTTCGACCTGACAAGTTGCAATGTGGATGATCGGACGAGTCTTCGACAATACGTCGAATGGACGCAGGGATTGCATAATGCAGCCGAAAATCAGTGGATAGGCTGGCTGGTTCGTTTGATATTCGGAGATAATATTCCGGACCTGTCTTTCATTACTATGGAAAAATCAGGAGATATATTCGGTATAGGTGGTAGAGCAGATAAGATCACGATTAACCTCTGGCAGCTCAACACCGGCAACATTGCGGAAAGCACTGATAACGGCCAACAGAACACCCGAGATATTTATAACTTCCAAGGAATCCAGCTCGTCAACGAGATAATCAACCGCATACAGAATGTAGACGGATATGACAGCAGCATGATGACGAAAACAGGCACAGGTGTATTCCCGGCTAACAATGCCGCTATTGCCTGCATGAAGCTCAACAGTTGGAACGTTGTTGTCACTCCGGAGATTCCGGGTGTTTCGGAAAGTGAAGAGATCCTCCAATTGTCTAATAATAGTCCGAACCCCGACTGGTACTTGCCGGCAAGTGCCGAAGTATCTGGCATCAAGGATGAAGTAAATGCCTTGAACGGCGATTACTGGACTTCAACAAGCGTAGCTGGTAGTCACGAGAACGCCTATAAATACGACGCAAGCGGTAACGTAACTTCCACCCGGCGCGATACGGAACTTCACGTCCGCGCCGTCCGCAAGAAACCGTAAACGCCGGTTTCGACGATAAAGGTTCAGCAAACACGGCCTCCCTTTTCCTCCGGGAAGAGGGAGGCCGTTCTTCATATCATGGGGCGCGGACGAACATGAAGACCATCGTCAAGCACCGCAGGGAATTTGCAACGGAAAGCCTGCAAGAATAAAAAAGGGGCCTTTCCCCGGCCGCCACAAAAAACCGGAGAGCCGATGCTCTCCGATGATGCAAATAGCTGCCCGCTACGAGAGCGGGCAGCGGCCTGTTACCGGGCCGGAACATCAGTAATGATAGTCGATGACCCCGCCGATGTAGAGCGTCGTACCCGGTTCGAGGGAGTTGACAAAATCCATAAAGGCAAAGGACGCCTCGGCAAAGGTCTGGCAGCCATCCCCATTGAGATAGAAGCGAAAATCGACACCCAGCGGATTTTCGATGGCCTGCCGGAGGTCATAGGTCGTAGACCATCTCCACATGTTCTCGACGGTAACGGCTTCCGCTTTCCGGTGTACATTGGCGACGTACTCCTCTTTCCAGCGCTCCATGCCGCCCTCGTAGCGTATGGTATCCACTCCCGTGAGGGAAAACATCCCTTTGGGCAGCGCATGCTCGACCAGCCAGCCAACCTCGTCCTTGCGCTCCTCGTCGTCGATATTCGCGCAATAATCGTAAAAACTGTAGTCTTGGAAAAGCCAAGCGAATTTAACCATGTTGGCCAAACGGAATATGCCCATTGTGGCCGCAATGCGATTGACCCTTT
>OOBZ01000691.1_pt1 | contig 25863 bp, 22 predicted proteins | sample 1671601 | NCBI WGS metagenome assembly OOBZ01 (sample SAMN06348173, study PRJEB24527) | human gut metagenome | biome: human gut; feature: ankylosing spondylitis patient; material: feces | host: Homo sapiens | place: China | collected 2015-10
GAGCATCGTCAACATCCGGGTGTCAAACAGGATAAAACGGGCATCCTGACAACAACAAATAGGTGTTTTAATGAAATAGGTCTGTATATTCCGGTAAAAAAGACTTCAGGATAGAGGATTTTTAATAGATACAGGAACAATAGTTTGGTTAATACAATGTTAATATGATAGTTGAATGATAGATAAATGACAGTTAACAATAACAACTATCATAGACTAATACACTAATTATAGGCATATTACATTAGACTATGATAGTATGATAGTTGATTTCAAAAACAATAGATGTAATTGCTTTATAGTTCAGTTATTATCAGATTTGAATGTTACTTTTCTATCAAGAGAAAAGTAAGGTCAATTAATTCAACGTCTCACCAACGTATATTTATAGGCTGTCTCTGTACAATCCTGGATAAATAGTGTATCGCCTTTGATAGCTAACGGATAAGAAGGACTCGTTTCTAAAAACACATCCATCAGATAGGCTTCGTAACCCGCTCCCGTATCGGCTTTCCGCCAGTTCAGGTCGCCCGGTTCGTCTTTGCCTTCTTCTGTCCAGACGTATTTATCGCCGTTGAACTGGATGAAAGTATTTTCAAACTCACAAAGCTGAGTGGTATTCTGTCCGCTTACCAACTCCCATTTTCCCTCGACCAACTCTTTGATTTCGGGCAATGACTTATCGAAAAGGGTTGTTTGAACCGTTGTACGAGTCTCCGACTCCTTACTGTCTTTTTGTCCTGACTTACCTTTACAACTACTTGTACCGATCAGACACAAGCCCAAGGCAACCACAATGAAAATACTTTTTACACTATTCATATCCGGATCTTATTTACAATGTTCCTTTATCAGTCTTTCAGCCAACGGGTCACCCAGTTCTTTCGCTTTGTTCAGCGCTTCACAGGCTTCCGCTTTCTTTTCCATACGCACATAACAGATACCTTTCAAACGGTAGCAAGCCGCAAAATCGGGAGCCACTTTCAATGTTTCCTCGATGCTAGCCAATGCGTCGGTATAATTTTTCATGCGGACATATACAGATGCCTCTTCCGCCCGATAATCGGGTACATCAGGACTCAGACGAACCGCTTCCTTGATATCAGCCAAAGCACCTTCCATATCACCGGCACGGAATTTTGCCTGTTCACGGTAGAAATAAAAACTGCTGCCGACATCGCCTTTCATTGCCTTATAATACAGGTCATAATCGGCTATCGCTTCCGCATATTGAGACAAACGAAGTTTCCAGTCTATTCGTTCCAAAATATACTGGCCGGCTTCGGAAGTAAGAGGCAGGCCGCATTTGTCTACTGCACCGTCCAGCAAAGCAATCACATCGCCGATATTGAATCCGGGAGTATTTTCTTTCGCCTTGGCTGCCCAGTAAAAAGAGTTAGGCGATGCCAGGTCACTGTTATTCACGACCATATATTCGTTATAAGCCTGGTCGAATTCTTTCAGGTAGAAATGAATATCACCCGCCAACTGATGGTAAACAGGAGCGTCATCCTCTTCAATAGCCTTTTGGATAGTCTGTTGTGCAGCTTGTACACTCCATGCCGGATCGGTCAGCGTGGTATCACCGGCAGACACGCCATAGATCAGTTTCGCTTTATTATAATATACATCCCCTTTCTTATCACTGTATTTGGAAGCTGTTTCAATATCATCCAATGCCAGTTTCAGATAATTAGCCTGTTCGCCCGGAGTAGCTGCCAGCTCGGCACGACGTCCGGCATAATGGTTGGCACGGTTCAGATAACCGTCGGCCGAATTCGGGAAAGTTGCAATAAAATCATTCAGTGTTTCCAGATATGTTTTTGCATCCTGCGTACTTCCTTTCAGGAACAAAGCTACCTGAGCCTGCTCCACATCAGCCGGCCAGGCTTTCTTGATACCGATATTATTATAAACGGAATTCAGGAAATCGGTCGACGAAACGGCGAGGTTGTTCACATAAGAGGCAGATACAGCATATGATACATCCTTCTTTCCGGAAGCATCGGCCTGTGCCAGTCCGAACACCTCACCTTCGGCATTCAATATCGGTGAATTCACCCGGCCATCTTCCAGCGGAACGGATAATTTATAGTAACTATACGGATCTTTCAGTTTGCTGACTTCCGTGATCGTGCCCTGTTCGAAATCTGCTTTCTTTTCAGTCGAATAAGGTAACAAATAAGCGACAGTGCCTACCGCCAACGGATCGGCTGCAATCGGGAAAAACTGTACTTTCTTCGGTGTTTCCGCTTTTACCTTGATGACATCATACAATTCATCGGCACCGATCACTCTTGTAACCGGATAAGTTTTTCCTTCCGTATCCGTCACGGTTGCTTTTTCCGCCCCTTTGAATAACTCGTAAGCAGAAAGGACATCTCCCGTTTCAGAGACAAAAATACCGGTACCCGAGGTCAGCTTAGCTCCGTCTTTCCCGTATGTAGTGATTAAAACAACCGCTTTTTTACTTTTGTCCATCCATTTAGGGGCGTTCTTCTGCGCAGTTGCCGGCAATAAGTGGCAACAAATCAAAATTAGTAGTAGTATTCGTTTCATTTCTTTTCTCATGTTATCAGATATGCCGACAAATGTAATACTTTATTATCTTTGTACATATTGTCTGAGTATAAAATTATCCGCTTATGAAACTTAAAATGTTATTTCTTATGTGTCGTTTACCCATACCATTACGGCGACACAAAGGTGGAAGAGATCAAAGAAAAACTGAAAAACAGCAATATAGACGTACACATCAGAGAGATGCAATAATAAATTCCTGTGATCTTCGGCATGATGGGATTTTTACGAGGAAATGAATAAACATTCCTTATCTGTGAATGCAAAAGATTAGCTATATTTGTGTTCGCAACAACTAAAAGACATTCGTTATGACACCGATAAATCCATTCAGAAAGCTCCCTATCGGGATACAGGAATTTGAGAAGCTTCGTACAGAAGGTTATCTCTATGTCGATAAAACAGCTTTCGTATATGAACTGGTCTCCACTGGTGCTGCCTATTTTCTGAGCCGTCCGCGACGCTTCGGCAAAAGCTTGCTGCTTTCTACATTCAAAGCGTATTTCGAAGGAAAAAAAGAGTTGTTCAAAGGATTGGCAATCGATAGCCTTGAAACCGAATGGAATGTCCATCCGGTATTACACCTCAGCCTGAATGCAGAGAAGTATGAGTCTGCCGAACATCTGGAAGGCATTCTCGAAGCGCACCTGCAAAAGTGGGAAGAAATGTACGGGACCAATCCCGGAACCTCGACCTTCGCCACTCGTTTTATGGCTGTTCTGGAGAATGCCCGCAAAAAAACAGGGCACGGAGCCGTCGTTCTGATCGATGAATACGATAAGCCTCTATTGCAAACCTATCACGATGAAGCTTTGCAGAATAGTTTTCGTAGCACATTAACGGCCTTTTATACTGTTCTGAAAGATGCTGATCCATATCTGAAATTCGTCTTTATCACCGGTGTTACCAAGTTTGCGCAAGTGGGCGTATTCAGTACGCTGAATCACCTGGACGATATCAGTATCAGCTGGCGTTCAACCTATCTCTGCGGACTGACACGTGAAGAGATAGAGTCGACCTTCGGCCCCGAACTGAATGCTTTGGGAGAGGCTTCCGGCCTGACATATTCAGAAACAATGGCAAAGCTCACCCGGCAATACGACGGTTATCGCTTTATGGAAAAAGCCAAAGAAGGTGTATTCAATCCTTTCAGCGTTTTGAAGACATTCAAGGATCTGGATTTCAAAAACTACTGGTTTGCCACCGGTACCCCCTCCTTCCTGATCTACATGCTTCGTAAAACCAATTACGACCTGCGTGATCTGGATGGAATACAAGTAAGTGCTGCTTCGCTGACCGACTACCGGGTAGACTTTCAGGAACCCGTTCCTGTTATCTATCAAAGCGGTTACTTGACAATAAAGGGGTACGACGAACGGTTCATGCTTTACACCCTCGGTTTTCCGAATGAAGAAGTAAAGTATGGCTTTCTTAATTTCGTGACACCTTTATATACGCCGGTATCATCTGCAAATGCACCGTTTTATATCGGACAGTTCACAAATGAATTATGGGCCGGGCAGACCGAAAGTTTCCTGAATCGCCTGCGTGCTTTTTTTGCTGATTTCCCTTACGAATTGAATACAAAAACAGAACGCCATTACCAAGTGGTATTCTATCTGGTATTTAAGTTAATGGGACAGTTCACACAAGCAGAAGTACAAAGTGCCCAAGGACGTGCCGATGCCGTTGTACAGACACCGGACTATATTTACGTATTCGAATTTAAACTGGACGGTTCAGCCGAAGAGGCACTCCGTCAGATAAACAGTAAAGGCTACCTCATTCCTTACACCGCCGATCATCGAAAACTGGTCAAAGTCGGTGTCTCATTCAACCACGAAACACGTAACATAGGCGAATGGATAACGGAAGAATAGAATAAACAAAAGATCAAGACTATACCGGCTACAGCTTCGTCTTCCGTATATTATACCGATACACCCAACAAGCCAATACGAAATACACCGCACATTGAACCCATAAGGTGACATATTCCGTATGGATCTCTGCCATCGAGGCTCCCATCGAATTTAATTTAACGTAGGCCAGGGTTGCCGGTGCTGCCGGAATCAGGAAATGCGATAACTTCCAGTACCAAGGCATCAGTTCCAACGGATAAGAGACACCGGACAGGAAGATCAACCCGACCGAAAAGAAAGCGATCATCAGCAAAGGGGCATCCGAATCGGTAAAGACAACGGAAGCAGTCAGGCCAAAGAAACTCGTCGCCATCAGGAAAGGAATCAGTAGCATGATTATATTCCATACATTACCGATATCCGGCAAGTCGAATATCAGCGGGATCAATCCCAGCAGGAAAAGCGAAAAGACGGCATACAGCATCATATACACAAATGTCTTTCCGATCACAAGGCGTCCGGCTTGTCCGAAGGTCGGGCGATACACCTGCAACAGTTTGAACTGCCGCTCCTCTCCGCTGACCATCCCGATCACCATCAATAAGGTCTGAAACATGATAACGATCAGCACAGCCGGGATCAGATACGTTCCATATCCTTCCGTATAATTATACAAGGCGGTTCCAGCCACATTGATCGGTTTCGCCACAGATAACTGCGCGGCATCCTGGCTGGGGAGAAATACCACCATTTCAGGCCGGTAGCGGTCGTTCAGCGCTAGCATCGAACCGGCCGACGCTTCCTGCATCGCCAGGTAGTTGAGGAATGCATTGGTCGTTTCATACATGATAAAGACCGACTCGTCACCACGGGAAACCCGGTCGGTAAAGTCGTACGGCAAGTATAAAATGCCGGCGACTTCATCCATTTTCATCAACTCCTGTGCCTGCGGATAATCCTCACCGGTAGCAATCACGTCGACCTGCGGAGTGGCATTCAGCAAACGGATATACTCGCGGCTCAACTCCGTTTTCGAATTATCCACCACAACAACCGGGACATTACGGACCACATCAGGGGCGTACATATAATTATATAGCAGACCGTACATAAATATCCCCCCCATCAGCACCAACACGATGGCGAAACTGCCTGAGATGGTTTTGAACTCATTCAAGATAATGGACGATATATTGTTCAGACCTGCTTTTATGTTATTTGATATTTTCATACTTATGACTTAATATTGCACTTTTTAAATGCGGTACCATCAGAAACGCAACCAATATAAAACAGAACAACGTGCTGAAGTTCCACCAGGTATAGGCAAACCCATAATCGCCGTACAACAGGTTCTGATTGATCTCCACAAAATGACGTACCGGAAACAGGAAAGAAGTATAATAGACCGGTGCATACATGGCCGGAGCCGGAAACGTAACACCCGACAAGGTCGCCCCCAGCGAACCGACCATCGACACGATACTGATAATGATGCTGATTGCCGGAAAAAGGGAGAAAAGGAACACCGCCAGAGCCTGGGATGCGATCACGAACAGGACAGAGGTCAGGTTCAACGGCCAGAATCCACAGGAAAAAGGTATATTCATCAGACCGAACATAACATAATTAGCCAGGATGCTCATTAGGGAAAAGATGATGGTGTAAGGCAATAATTTTCCGAAAAGGGCGGTTACCATATTCATCTTCGCCGTTGCCAGCCAATCGTCACCGGTACGGAACTTTATCTCACTTCCCACCGCATAAACCGTCGTAAGCAAAATCAGCACCTGAAAGAAGATAAAGAAGAACGGATTGCTCAGATAAACGGAATAATCCAGGTCCGGATTGAATAACGGATGATTCTGTGCCCGGATAGGAACAAGGAAGGTCGACACTTCTTTCTGGCTGATTCCCATCGCTGTAGCCTGTACCACGATCGGAGCCATCGAAAAGGTGCGCAACAGACTTTCGAAAGCCCCTCTGACCTCTCCGCCGACACTCAGCAAAGCATAATGATAATAATAGGATAAAGTAGCCTGCCTCCCACCCGTCACGTCTTCCTCAAAACGGTTCGGGATAACCAGATAGCCATATATTTCTTTGGCTTGTGTCGCTTTCCGTGCGGTTTCGGCATCCGCATAATGATGCGTGACACGGAAAGTCGGAACAGCTTCGACCTGGCGGGTCAATTCGCGGGATAAAGCAGACTGGTCCTGATCGACAATACCTACCGGGATATTCTCCATCTGCCCGTTACCGAAGATCGTGGACATAAAGAAGATACAGAACAGCGGCAACACGATGCAAACCCCGAAATAGAGCCTGCGTGAAACCATCCGTTGCAGTTCGCGGCGGAGCACATTGTAAAAAGGACTATGTTGTTTATTATTACTCATAGATCATGCCCATTATTGTTTTCCCAAATCAACCAGGACCGACATGCCGGGACGCAGTCCGTCGACCGGCTTTACCGGAAGGGCATGTATCTCGAACGTCCTTAAATCATAACTTCCGGTCTGCTTTGTGGATTTCCAGGTAGCGAAACTACCCAGCGGACTGACATAGTTGATCTTGAACTCAATATCTTTTGCGGCAATAGCCGGCACGTCGGCAAGAAATGTTCCGCCCATCTTAAATAATGGCAGACGGTCTTCACGGACATTCAGCACGACATGTGCATCATCCAGTACCACCAGGTTCATGATCGGCATCCCGGCACCGACCAACTCTCCACGTTTCGGAAAAATAGTCGATATCTGACCTGATTCGGGAGCAACCAGGCGGGCATCCTGTAAAAGGGCTTCTACCTCGTTGACTGTACCCTGGGCGGCTGCCACCAGTGAACGGGCGCTTTCCTTATCTTGTATCCGGGCACCGTCGCGAGCCATCTGGTATTGTTCATAACAAGCGCGTTCGTTAGCCACGGCTGCGTTATAAAGCGCTTCCACTTCATCTTTTCGCTGGGAGGTGACCACGCTATCTTTATAAAGGGCCTGAATACGGTCGTAAGTCGTTTTTGCCAGTTGTAAATCCGATTTTGACTTGTTCCATAATTGAAGGACGGAGGCAACGATTTGTTTACGGGTTCCTTCGTCGATTTTCTGGTGCTGGTACTTGGCAATATCTTCCAGGGCATTTACTTGTTGGTATTTAGCCATTGCTTCCGGACTGTTGATGACGACAAGCGTATCGCCGGCTTTTACATGCTGTCCCTCTTTCACAAGGAACGTATCGATACGCCCAGGGAGTTTTCCGGAGATACGTATTTCGGTAGATTCAATCTGCCCCTGAAGGATAACCGGCTTTTTCTTCAGCAACAGCATCCCTACAGCGGATATGATTATAACGGCGATCAGTACCACTATAAAAGAGATCGTCAGATATTTCTTAGTCTTGTCCATAATTATTTGTGTTTTTTGTTAATTCAATTATTGATATAAAGTAGATTAAATTATCTCCGTTACCCCTTCCACCCTGTATTGCTGGAATGCTTCCGGAATGCCACAGATAGAAAGTAAGTTGATCAATGCCACATCATACTGGTAATAAGCCAGCAGGAAAGCGGTCTTTACTTTTGACAACATTACCTCGGCATCGACCACCTCGGTTGAAGTTGCCATTCCCTCCTGGAAGGATTTCTGACGGATACGGACCAGTTCCTCGCTCATTTCCAAAGTTGTATTCAGAGCCTTTACATTGTCGAGGGCATTCTGCAACTGAGTATAATATTTATCTACGCCGACCTTCAGTTCGGTGACCGCTTTGTCCTTTCCTATCGCCAGCGTCTGGCTGGTCAGACGGGCCTGGCGTATCTTTTTCTCCCGGTTCAAACCGTCGAAGATATTCCAGGTAAAACCGACACCGATCATTGTGCGGGGCATCAGGTATTTATCCACCCCATTTGAATAAAGCGTCTGTTTTCCGAATAAGGCAATAGTGGGAAGGTATCCGGTACGGCCTATCTTCAATTCGTTGCCGGCTATATTTTGCTGTAGTTTCAACTGGTTCACCATATAGTTGTTGACCGGTACCAGTTCTTTGAAATAATCGGCCGAAGGAATATTCTCATTGATGAAAAGGGAAGTTGTCGTGCTGATCTCCTTATCGGCATCCAGATCGATCAGGCTTTTCAGCGCTTGCCCGGCCACTTCCAAATCTTTGCGGGCGGAATCCAGTTCACGCTTAGCCTCATCCATGCTCACCTGAGCAAAAAGACGTTCCGCACGGTTGATCATCCCGTTCTGTTCCAGTTTGAGAGCCTGGTCATAATGGGTTTTCAGGGAATTATACGTAGCTTCTTTCACGGCGACAACACGTTGCCCGAGACGCAAACCGAAATAACATTCAACCAACTTCGATTGCTGGTCGGCATTGACCTGTTCACGGTTTACCTCAGCGATACCGACCATTGTTTTCCCGATCTTACTGGCGAAAATACGTTTACCGCCGGTAAACAGGGACCAGGTTACATTAGCGTCGATAGAAGTGATATTCTGCGAAATAAGCGGCAGCGTCAACGTGTTCTGACCGATCTTATCCAGGATGGAAGAGATAAACTGATCATCGGGGATGATGGAATGGACAAAGTCTTTTGCCGGGTCGGTGAACTGGTTAAGCGGCTGTTTGACCTCAATAGGATTCGACATATGCACAAAAGCGCCGGCCGCTCCAACCGAAGGATACCAGAATGAGTTCAGTTTTTGATGCTCATTCTTTGCCAGTTCAACCTCCTTCCCTGCCATCCGGATACTACGGTTTCCTTTCTGAAGCAGTTCCATCGACTGTTCCAGCGTCAGGTCTATCGTCTCTGTCTGGGCAGAAGTAATGGCAGGAAAAAGGAACAGCAAGCCAATACTGAAATGCGTTAAGTTATTAATCATAAATACGTTTAAATTTAGTTTGAGCGAAATTTATGATTAATAACAACACCCTCTCGGGGATTGTTCAGCGGGAATTAACTTCCTTTTTCCGAGGCTTTCTTCAAGTCCGGTAAAAACCAGGTCACCAGTCCGATCAGCGGCATATAGCCACACACATTATAAACCGTCTCAATACCATACTGGTCGGCCAGATTCCCCAGCACAGCCGAAGCGATCCCCGCCACCCCAAAAGCAAAACCAAAGAACAAACCGGAGATCAGTCCTAATTTATAAGGCAATAACTCCTGTGCATATACCAGAATTGCCGGGAAAGCAGACGATAATGTCAGTCCGACGCAAAAACTCAGAACTGCCGTCAGATATAAACTATGTACATGCGGCATTAACAGAGAAAAAGGAGCCGCACCGAGAATGGATGCCCAGATAACATATTTACGTCCTACCTTATCACCGATCGGACCGCCCATCAGAGTTCCCAGGGCAGTCGCTATCAGAAAAAGAAACAGGAACAACTGCGATGACTGAACGCTCACATCGAACTTCTCTATCAGATAGAAAGTATAGTAACTGTTCAGGCTCGCCATATAAATATATTTGGAAAAGATAAGGATCAACAGAATGGATATGGAGAATATCGTTTTCCCCAGCGGCAACGGCATTTCGATATGACGTTTCGAAGTTCCGACATCTTCACGTTTAAACCGCAAAAGCAATCCCTTGTACCAACGTCCTACCGAAGTCATGATCAGGATAGCGACGAAAGCCAGAATAGAGAACAAGGCAATATGGCTCCGTCCGTAAGGTGCCACCAGGATAGCGACCAATAGCGGCCCCAGCGATCCCCCCAGGTTTCCCCCCACCTGAAATAATGACTGCGCCAATCCTCTCTTCCCTCCCGACGCCAACGACGTCAGCCGCGAAGCCTCCGGATGGAATATCGACGATCCCACTCCAATCAAAGCCACAGAACACAAAACCCAATGTAAAGAGTTTGCAAACGCCAAACTGAGCAAGCCGATCAACGTAAAACTCATCCCGATCGGTAACGACCACGGAGAAGGGCGTTTATCGAAGTATAATCCAACAACCGGCTGAAAGACCGATGCCGCCGATTGGTAAACCAGTGTAATCAACCCGATCTGCGCAAAATTCAATGCCAGATCATCTTTAAATAACGGATAAACAGCTGTAATTACAGATTGCAGTGAGTCATTTATACAATGTGATATGCTCAATGCCACTAAGATACGGAAGGTAATCCCACTTGCCGATTCAACCTTATTTTGTCCCATTTGTAAACCTTATTGCCTATTGAGCTGCAAAAGTACATATAAAATAACGGACAAGGAACCATCCTTTCATTATAATCAGGTAAAACGGATGATCTAAAGTGTTAAAAACAGACAGAGTTCAATTATAAAAATTCCTCAATTAACATTTATAATTATTGTAATATACAGACAACTCGCTTTGATTCATAAAGCGACACCTGCATTAACACAGGGCTTTAACAAAACTTTTCTTTCAGTTCTTTTTGATTCTTTACGTAAATTGCCGTGAGCCAAATAGACTTATAGTTGTTTTATCGTTGAACAACTAAACAAAAAGCATGAATAATGAGATTTAAACTTTAGAGCTGCACCGGAGATGAAAGGTAATCTTGTATCCATCTCTCCCGAAACCTACGCCAATTCCCCCTATCTCCCTTATCGCCCTGATGTAAGAGATCGTTCACTCCGGAGCAGTATCTAAGTTTAATTTAAAAATCTTCCTCTTCTTCCCCTCCCGGAACATGTAAAATAAAAGTAGTAGCCCCCATAGTCACGATAGCTCCTTCACCGATCCGTACCTGTTCTTTTTTTCCCAGCAGTACACTGCGGAGGAATGTGCCGGTCATACTCTGGTTATCGCGCAAGGTATAAACGAATTTACCATCCCTGTCCTGTTTCACATTAATAATACAATGTTTACGCCCCACACTCGGGTCACTGGTAATAATAGGAACATCCACACCCTCCGTGTCCTTATTCCTTCGTCCTATCATATTATCCCCCATCACAAGCGGCAATTCCTGTTTAAAACCAAAAGTATTCTCGATCACAGTGATATAACCACAGGAAAAATCGGGTTCCTTCACTTCTTTTTCCTGTCCGGACTCCGTACGCACAGTCTTTCTACCCAGTTTTATCTTAAACTGGGAACCACACTGAGGACATACAAAAGCCAGGATTTTCCCATCGGGATACTTTGTTTCATCGAATGATAACTGATTATCACATTTGGGGCAGAATATTCTTTTCATATCTTTATTTGAAGCTTTTACGTTTTAAGAAGTACAAAGATAAGTCTTTTTCCACGGAAATAAAGACCGATACGTCTATAAAACAGAAAAGCCATCCATCACGGACAGCCAATCTTCATTGTTAACCTTAAATCTAATACCATGAAAAACACAGTGCAAATATAGAGGTTTTATGTTATTCAGCATAATATTTTGCTTATTTTCCTCATTTGTTTAATATGATTTAACAAACATATGCTACACAACATGTTTCTACGGCATATTTCTATTATAAAAAACTCCGGTAGTAATCGGAAAGAAATCCTATTACTACCAGAGAAAAGTTTGGGTTGGTAGAATAATACGATTCTACCGTTTTATCACCTTAACGACTTTACTATCCATACGGATAAAATAGACTCCGATAGGATATGCCTGCATCGATATAGTATTCTGCCCAGCCTGACACTGGACTTTTTCGCATACTTTACCTGACACATTTATGATATAAATCGTTTGCGCTTGTTGCAAATCGGCATAAAGATAATCCTCTGTAACAGTAGGATAAATGCGGTTACCACTACTCACCTCTTCTATTGAGGTAGGATCAGATTTCACTGTCACCTCGCACTGATCCGCAAAAAGACCACTAGCAGAAACCACCGTCACCGTTGCCTTTCCCTCTTGCAATGCGGAAACAACACCATCCTTTACTGCCACCACCGAAGGGTCTGACGAGTACCAACTAACCATCGGGTTATCCACCTCTACCGGAGAAAAGGCAGCCGTCAACTGTAACTGTTCTCCTACTACTGCCGAAACATGATCTTTTTCCAAGGTAAGAGCCGAGACGTTCGTATATTCGTTGGCAGTGGAAACCACTTCGATAAAACCAAAATATAATGGCATTTCAACAGTTGTTCCTTCAAAGGGTTGACCTCCGATAGCAGTCAACAGGATGTTTGATGTTGCAATTTCTTCTCCTTGAAAAGAAAAGGCTCCTTCAAGAGTCTGGGCTTGAAGGGTTGTACAAAAAAACATACAAATAAGTATATGTATTTCATATCATTAAATTTTAATTTACATCTAATATTCTCTATCTTTCATATTCAAAACAAAAGGATACTCCTTTACTGTGATTCCAGTTTTATTCTTTATCAATAATTTGAGATTATATCTACCTTTAGGCATATTAGCTCTGATTGCACAAAATCGCCCCATTGGAGAAGAAGGCGTAGTTTTCTCTTTAGAACTTTCTGATAAAACTGTTCCTTCCGGCCATTCTTCAATAACAGCATTCAGTTCTTGATTTATTCCATTCAAATAAACAATACTAAAATCTAACTCAAATGGATAATCATTAGAAGTATCACCTTCTACTTCATTTCCCAGCAAAATATTATGCAACCAATTATCATCGTCATTATCATCGTCATTATCATCATCCTTTATCAAAACAAATTTTACATTTTCAGAAGAACTCCCACTACTTCCAGCATCCTCAGCTACACCTGCTCTCTCTGCATAACGGGCATACAACGCATAGGGCACCGGCAACATCTGTGTCGTCGAAACTTTTTCGTAATTACTTCCACCGCTCAAATCCATGCTTAATTGCAAATAATAGGTATCTGCTCCCCAATCAACGGAAGAGAATGTACCGATCTTACGTGTACCCTGACCGATCAGGAGATTAACCGTTCCGGTTTGACTACTCGTCGGAGAATGAGTTTCAGAGAAAACGACAGCACCTGTTGTCGAACCTTTCAAGATTTCTACTTGGATGCCAATCGCCTTTTGAGCAACAACTTTACCTTGTGCATCACGGGCTACAGCTTGGTAACTAACTGCTTGCGGCATCTTATCCTGTGCATGCAAAATCATGACAGTAGTAAATAAAAGATTAACTGATAATAAAAATAATGTTCTCATGCTTTTCATATTATTTATTTAATGTCTTAAAAGTAAAAGGATATTCTTTTACCACATTGTTCTTTTTATCACGGACGGCCAATGTGTAATTTCCGTCAGAAACATTCTCATAAGTCAGATAAAACATGCGTCCTACACAACTCGATTTTCCTATTTCGTTTTCTTGAGGGGATAAACCATCTATTGAAACTGTAAGTTCTTGATCGACCCCGTCCAAATATAATAAAGTAAATCTAAGGAGTATGTCATTACTATTTTTCATCAATTCACCTGAAAATAAGGGATAAAGATCTTCTTCTACATTATCATCATTTACCACAAAAGTAAATTTGATTGTATTCATGTTATCTGTATTTCCACTCCCACCATTCTCTGCGACTCCTGCCTTTGCCGCATACAACGCATACGGCACCGGCAACATCTGTATCGTCGAAACTTTTTCGTAATTACTTCCACCGTTCAAATCCATGCTTAATTGCAGAAAGTAGGTATCTACTCCCCAATCAACAGAAGAAAATGTACCGGTTTTACGTGTACCCTGACCGATCAGGAGATTGACCGTCCCGGTTTGACTACTTGTCGGAGAATGCGTTTCAGAGAAAACGACAGTGCCGGTTGTTGAACCTTTCAAGATTTCTACTTGGATACCGATTGTCTTTTCGGCAATTACTCTACCCTGCGCATCACGGGCTACAGCCTGGTAACTGATAGCTTGCGGCATCTTATCTTGTGCCTGCAAGAAACATGCGGCAAAGAGCCACATACATAAAAGAAAAATACTTTTTGTATTCATCTGATTTACATTTAAAATATTAATAACTAGTGTCTAGTTCTTATAAATCAGCATATACAAAAAAAGCGCGGGATTCGCCTGTCACTTATCCCGTTTCTCAGGCCTTCGCATGCCCACTACACTAGGATAAGCAACGTTGAAGCCCACGCCGATATGTACAAAATATACATTCATGCGCCAAAAGACGCATGAAGTATACTATATAACAAATCACGTAGACATCTACCGCTGCCCTGTCTTCTAATGTAGTTCAAAGTTGCGAAGTTTGAGAAACCGAAGACAAGACGTCAATAAACGCCTTTCAAATATATGTCTGCTCCCACCCGTAAAATCGGCGTGAGAACAAGACAAAGATATAGACTTTTTCTTTATACCAAAGGATTATTTAGAAATAAAGTAAAATGCTATCGATTAAAATATTTAGGGGATTGACTCTTATAAATAGAAAAATTATCTTCATCAGACTGGTAAATAATAGTATCTATAAAATATAAACAACCATCAATACCTACGAGAACATTATTAGGAGACGCATCAAAAATATCATACAACCCATTTGTATGATACTCACCATTCATTTCCGAATGAATGAAATCCACTCTTCAAAAGTTCGTCATGTATTTCTTCTTCTGTTGCTTCACGTTCTGAAATAATATATTGCTGAGTTAATACAGCACACACTTTACCATTTTTATTGGATGAAAATCCTATAAGCGTATAACTACAGTCAGGACTCCCTTGCAATTCGCTGTTCCCGCAAGCGCTTGAACTGATTCAAGCACTCTTTGTGCGAAAGCTTCAGCTTGTTCCAAGAGGCTACAGTCCGAAGTTTCCTGGCGTTTGCTTTTTTGTGATATTCGTTGAGAACGACCTCCATCCATTATAAATTTACTGGTTTATTCGCAATATATATGGATTTTTTCCATATCCCCCAAAGATACTTCTCAAAATAAAATTCCCCGGACCAAGAAAATCTCGATCCGGGGAACAATCTTACAACATACCGTAAACTATTCTATCTCCGGTCTGTCCCCTCCACCTTCACTTCCTCCTCCGGAAGGAACTTTGGTGTCGTTGGTACTGTCTTTATCATTAAAATCCATTCGCATCCGCTCCATCATTTCACGCAGCTCCGCGCACGGAACAAAACGCAACTTCATCTTTCGGATGGAATCCGCATTGGCCTCACTTTCCACAAGGCTACTCTTGGCATTAAAAGATGGGATAAAGCTCCCGAACCCTTCCACCTGTACAGTATGTCCCTGTTGAATGAAGGTTTTCATGGAAGAAACCAACCCATACAGAGTTGCTCTAACCATTCCTTTGTTAACACCCGATACCATCGCGATTTCTTCGCAAAGATATCCAAATTCCACTGGAGTTGCCCTTTCAGGAACTACCAAATACTTTTCGGTTTTCGATTTATCGAAACCGAACGACTTTTTGACACGTCTAAATTTTAGTGCCATATTCTTTAAGTATAAAAAAGTGATTATAATAAGGATCGAAGAGATACTCTACCCCTTTTCTTCCCCCTTCTAGAAGAAAAGTTTCCCTCCCACTTCTTGCAACAGACTTACTTTTGTAAGAGTGGGCAAAATGTTATCGGCAGAACTACTAGCCGACCGGCTTAATTTAGATTTAAGCCAAAATAAATGCTACTAGTTGCATTTATTAAAATCGATGAAGTCAATCTTTCTTAACAACGCAAAGGTAGTATTCTTTTTCTGATATAACAAAATATTTTTGAAGATATTTCAATAAAAAAATGCCGTTCCATCTAAACGTAAACCTGCTACTAAACAAGGGCTAAGCCTACTTACTAAGTAAGGCGAAATCGACTTAATAAGTAGACTGCAACTTACTTATTAAGTAACCATACTGCCTACTCGATAAGTAGCTGTCGGTCTACTTATCAAGTAAATAAAATAGATTATACTCCTAGTATTATATTAGCATCAATATTCAGTTTCCGATTAATTTCCCTGGCAACTTTCAAAGTCGGTTCACATTTACCAGAGATATAATCACTGAGCCGGGAAGGACTTACTCCTATCAGTTTGGATAATGATTTTTGATTAAGTCCCATTTCATACATGCGAAGTTTTAGTACATCCACCAAAGTTGGTTCTCCTAAAGCATAATGCTCCTCTGAGTAATCAGCCACAAGATTAGACAAAAGCTCTAATTCTATGCTATTAGGATCATTCAGTGGAGTATTGTCATCCACTAGTGGAAGAAGTTCCTCTACCCTTTTCACTGCCCATTCATATTGAGCCTGATTTTCTATCTTTGTCATACACCTTAAATTTTAGAGCAATCAATTTGATCATATTCTTTATGAGTACCAATGAAACGGATATAAACGAACTGGATCGTAAACTTAATAACAACTACCAATCGATAGTTATTACCTTTGATATTGAAAACATAATGCTGATTGCCAACATTGTCTACACTATTGAATGTTTTCTTCACATCAGCATAGTTAGTCCACTTACTCTGTTTTACTATCGTTGTCCATTCTTGAAGAGCGACTCTTGAGTCGGGATACTTTTCTGCATATTCTTTTAATGCCTGTTCCGTAAATATCCTCATTACTATTTATTTTTATACAAAGGTAGGAATACAATTCTATATTTCAAAATTAAATTTCATATTTCAGAATCAAATAAACAATAGTTATTCTGATTGAACGTGAAAAAGGCTATCCATCACGAACAGCCTATCTTTACACAAAAGCGTCATGGTATGCAGCATATTTACCGTACCTTTAATATGACTAACGAAATATACTACATACCATATTCTACTTCCTTCCCATCATAATGGCTTGTCAATTCCGGCCGGATTCAAGCCAGGGCCACCACCTCCTGTATAACCTCGGCTTTCACCTGTTTTCCATGGAGAAATCCAAAAAGCATACAGATCACCATCAGTTACATAGAATTTTATTTTCACTACTTTATCAGTAAGAGAGGACAGGTCTTTTCCCGATTTCCACGTAACCATTTGTTTGGTCGAATTCAAATCCTTCAATGCTTCACAGTCATCTTTGGAAAATCCGGGGATTACTTTTCCTTTTTCATCCAATATCTCTACCTGCAAGTTTTTAACCTGTGCATTGACAAAAAAGTACTTACCGTCAAATTTAATATTTCCGGTAGTGAGGAAACCCTGCCCCGGAGTTTGCATGGAAACAAACCCGTCACGACGTAAGGTTGCCATACCTGTGGAAGTAAAACCATCCCACATGACATCGTTTTTCATTCTTCCGCTGGAATACAGATATAGGGAATCACCTACAATCAGCGGTACGCCGATAATCGATTGCATATTTCCCCAGTTCCATGCCCCGTCCGTTTCATTGACACCCATAATCGGTTCATAAGTAGGACGATAAAAATGGAAGCCATCGCGGCTGTATCCCATTCCAATCTCATTCCTCTTTTGAATACCTAATTTATCGCAAACATCATTCTCCGGCCCTTTCCACATAGCATAAAATCCCAACATGACACTCTCATAAGGCATAGCATCAAAGTTATAGATGGCAGGACGTACATCTGGAAATTCAGGATGCACCAACTCCTTATCCGACGGAGTAAACCATAAGACTATATTTTTATCTTTGATACCCGCCGCTAACGAATGCGCCACACTGACAGCCATTTCCGGATCTTCATTTTCCAAATATCCCCTGGAGCGTCCGTCCGCTTTAGCTCCTTGCCGGAGGCTCAGCGCCCATTTCCCGGTGAAAGGGTTATAGAAAGCCGTGGTACGGTCGCCTACCGGCCCGGATTGTGCTACCCCTTCCGACCAGTGGATACCATCTTTAGAGTATTTCAGGATCACTTTCCAACCACCCCGGTGCTTCTCCACATTGAATAGTTTAAAACGCTTTTCCGGATCCGGACACGTTTTATCCAGCCATACCGTAGCAGCATCCCTGTCACAAGTATCGACAATATTGGTACCCGGTTCCACATCCATATTGACCTTCTCCCACTGTTTACCGTCAAGCGATTCGGCATAACAGGTGTAAAAACTCTGACGGTGTTTATGCATAGATCCCGCACCGGCCAGATACCACATTTTGAATTTCCGGTCAGTCTCATCATACCAGATGCCATCGCTGAAAGGAGCTGCATAAGGGGCACGTTCAAACGTATATTCCCATTCCTTATCCGGTGCAAGTACCGGATTTCCTTCGTAAAACATTGCTTTGTGAGAGACACGCTGCATATCTGTTTCTGCAATGAGAAAATCATCGACAAACAACTGGCGTCCGAGATTAATCGAGATAACAGCCGGTTTGTTTTCAATATACGGCAAAGGCATTTCACGACAAACGCCATCATCCACCATACCCGGAGGCCAAAGCTCCGGAAGAACTATTCCATTATGCAAAGTTTTGCCATTGCCTTCTACCGGACAATTGTTTTGCGAAGAGACACAACCCGAAAGAAAAGCAGTGCATATCAAATAATAAGCTATTTTCATGTTATCTTTATTTTAATTACCAACCTGGATTATTCTTAATAATATACGGATTACCTTCTACTTCATCGATAGGCAGCGGAATCCACTCATTCTTGTTTTCCTGGAAACCCATATACTGAGCTCTGCTAAACTTCTTAAACAAAGGATCGGAAGCTTCCAACTCACGGAAACGTTCCACCACTTTTCCCCAACGAAGTAAATCAAAAAAGCGAAATCCTTCGTAAGTAAGCTCCAGAATACGTTCATTTTCGATCGTTTCCATATTTGCATCTGCAATATGAGGGACACCGGCCCTGTCACGTACACGATTGATCGCTTCCAACGGGGTTATATTAGCCGTAGCTTTACCTCCCATTACGACTGCTTCAGCATACATCAGCAAGACATCCGAATAACGAATCATTCTCCAGTTGACACCTTGTGCACGGCCATTGAAAAAATGAGCTCCAGCATCGTCTGTTGGAGGCAGTGTCCAGTCCATCCATTTTCTGCTACACATCTTATATCCGGCAGCCAGTTCATATTGTTCGCCGAATGTACCGTCTTTGGATCCCATCTCTGCCTCCCAGTTTTTATTTTCCAGGAAAGTCACTTTCATTCCGTCCGGATTAATAATTTCCGGAGCATTATCATTAAAAACAAACGACCCGAACATCCGTGGATCAGTCTTTCCATCAACGGTCTTTGAAGCAACAAATTTGTCATATAACCAATTATGCATCACTTGTGCAGAACTGTTCGAATTTCTGTTTTTATTCATGATACACATTTTACAACGGATATCATTAAACAGGCCGCTATCCACAAAACCGGGATTAAATCCGGTATTCAACACACCGACAAATTGTATTTCAAAAATAGACTCATCGTTATTTTCATGAGTTACGTCGAAGTTCCACGAATAATCGTCTACCAGTCGGTAATTGCCACAATTTCCATTGATGATCTCAGCAAATGCAGCTGCCGCCTCATCATAATAAGTCGTTTGTGAAGTACCATATTTAGGCTCTATACCCGAACGATACAGATAAGCTTTACCCAAAAGGGCACAAGCTGAAGCCCTGGTAACACGTCCTTTATTTTTCACATCCCAATAATCCTTGCCCGGAAGCAGGTCTTTTGCTTTAATCAGGTCGCCTATGATAAAATCCCAGGCCTCTTCCGGTGTTGCCTGCGGTTTATATTCATTAGGGGCTTTTGGTAATTCTTTGATTAAAGGTATGTTCCTGTAATTAATGAATAAGAAAAAGTGCGTGAATGCACGAAGGAAATAAGCTTCACCCAGATAAGCATCATGCTGTTCTTTATTACTAAATTCAAGATCAGTAAGACTTTCTATCATCTGGTTCGCCTGCGATGCAGCCGTATACATCAACTGAAACGGCTGTACCAAAGAATAATACGAGGGAGTAAATTCCTCGTTATAAGCACCGGGTACACCATAATCGGCTACTGAACATCCCTCATCACTACGGGTCAGCATCAACCCGAAGCCACAAGCACCCAGGTTACGCGGAGTAGATATGTAACCATAGATACCCAGAACTCCTTTGTTACAATTTTCCGGTGTAGTATAGAATGAGTTTACATCCAACTGATTCGGATTGACAGACAATTCGTCAAAAATGTCTTCACAAGAAGTCATCATCCCGGTAATTACGAAACCGATGACCCATATTAATATTTTATGCAAACTGTTTTTCATATTCATACGAGTTTTAGAAAGTTAAATTGATACCGATATTATATACTCTGGAGTTCATTGTTGCTTCATGCGGACTCTCCTGCGCCTGCCAGAATCCATCCACTCCTCTGTCGAACAGCGCGTTGGAACTAACTTCCGGATCATACAGCGGATACTTGGTGACAGTGAACAGATTTTGCACACCTGCATAAATCCGCACCAGATCGACATGGAACTTCTGCAACAACTTCCTGTCAAAAGAATAACCGATCTGTAAATTCTTGCATCTGAAATAAGAACCGTCTTCTACATAAAATGTACTTGGCAGCGAGTTGATACCCGAACTATTCTTGCTATTCAGCTTAGGAGCCTCTGCATTCGTATTCTGCGGAGTCCACGAGTTGTAAAAAGCATCTTTCAGAATAGCACTGTTGGCACCGCCGAAATACCAGTCGTACTTCATCAAAGCAAAGACATCATTGCCTTGCGTACCCTGGAAGAAAGCGGTCAGATCCCAGTTCTTATAACCGACATTGATGTTCAACCCATAAGTAAAATCCGGATGAGGATTGCCGATAGCTGTTTTATCGTTTTCATCGATCTTTCCATCCGGTTTTCCGGTCAATACACCATCTACGCTACCATTATTATCCTGAAAAATAAAGTTTCCGTCAGCATCAAAACCATCGATCACGTATCCCCAGAATGTACCGATAGGAAGCCCCGGCTTCGTAATGGTAGGACGGTCGTTGAATGAACCGCTCATCATCACTTCCGCCTTGATAGGTTGTACCCCTTCGCCCAGACTCTTCACATTATTTTTCAATGCCGAAATATTGGCTGTAACGCCCAGGCTCCAGTCTTTCCAGTCTTTACGATAACCTACCGTAAATTCAAAGCCTTTGTTCTCTACCGACGCAGAGTTGAAAACAGGTAAATCACCTCCATTTGTCATAATGGTCTGCCCTGATGAAGCCAAAGGCAGTAACGGAGCAAGCAGGTCATTGTTATCTTTCCAGAAGTATTCGGCCGTGAATGATAATTGATTATTCAGAAATGCCATTTCTAATGCGATGTTTTTAGATATAGATTTCTCCCACGTCAGGTTCTCCTGAGCAAATTTAGTAACGTAACCGTTCATCACACTTTCCTGTCCGGTTTGATTTTCACCGAACACTGATGGAATAGGGCCGTATGCCGTGGAAAGGAATGAATAAGGATCAATAAAGTTTGCCCCTAATTCTCCATAGCTGGCTCTAATTTTCATTCTGCTGATCCAATCGATATTAAAGAATTCTTCTTCATGTATATTCCAACCAATAGAGACAGAAGGGAAATACCCTACCCGGTTTCCTTTGGCAAATTTTGAAGACTTATCACTACGGATACTTGCAGAAACAAGATAGCGGTCTTTGTAGTCATAGTTTAACCGAGCGAAAAATGAAAGTAATGCCGAATTATATTCCTCGCTGGTTATATCTCCTTTTCCATTATAGATAGTAATACTGGGGCCTCCCAGATCCGTAGAACCCGAACCGATTCCCATTGTTCTGTAATATTCACGCATCCAACTGGTACCTATCATTGCGTCGAAAGTATGACCTTCAATAGTATTCTTATAAGTCAATATATTATCGATCGTATAGTTGAATCGCTGCCCCCGGCTTTCTGACAGGGAGTTGAGCGTTCGGCTGTAATCCGGATCCGGGTCACCATTGGCATCCCAGTTGGAGTCGAACGCAATGGAACGGGAATAATTATTTGTGGAAATATAATCACCACCCAGTACAAGCTTATAGTCCAACCCCTTAAACAAGTTCAATCCTATGTTTAAGCTACCTGTTACATTGACTGTCTTATTTCTTCTGACGGTATTGGAATAAGAAGCGAAAGGATTCGTCACCTTACTTTCGTTCACGTAAAACTCCCTGCCTGCCGAAACATATCGTCCTTCGGCATCTGTCATCGGCACGGTCGGAATCCCCATGACCATTCTTACTTGTGGTTCTTTATTCGTGAATGCGGCAGAAAGTGTTTCACTGACAGTCAGACGGCCTTTCTTGAAAGTTCCGTTCACACGTGCATTGTACTTCTTGAAACCGGAGAACTCCATAATACCTTGCTGATCGAAATAACCGATACTAGTATTGAAAGTCGAATATTCACCGCCACCGGAAATAGCCGCATTCAGATTATACATAGGTGAGTTTCTTAAATAAGCATCCTGCCAGTCCGTATTGATACCCGGATCAGTCGGATTTACATTTTCCGGGGCCTGGGTCTGATTACTGGAATTAGCGACAAGCTGCTTTGTATATTCACGATGTTCGTTTGCATCCAGAAAATCCAGGTATTTGGAAGGTGTTTGCATAGAGTAGTTTGCGGATATCTCCACTTTCGCCTTCCCCTTCTGACCATGTTTCGTTGTGATCAGAACTACGCCGTTCGCTGCCCGTGAACCATAAATGGCAGCAGCAGAACCATCCTTCAATATTTCCATCGACTCGATATCCGACGGATTCAACGAGTTAAGGCCATTGTTTGAGAATGCACCGTCGATGACATACAGAGGCTCCGTAGCACCAAATGTACCGGCTCCGCGCACAAGTATCTTTATATCAGCCCCTGCTTCTCCTCCTTTTTGCAAGACTTCCACACCAGGAGTACGTCCTTGCAAGGCGGATGCTACGGAGTGTCCCACTTGTTTGTTCAACTCCTGGGCAGGAACAGTAGCAACAGAGGCTGTTAAACTGGATTTCTTTTGTGTACCATAACCGACAACAACCACTTCTTCCAGCTGTTCCATATCTTCTTTCAGAGTGATATTGACATTTCTCCTCCCCTCGACATTAACGGAAAGAGTCTGGTAGCCAACAAAACTGACTGACAAGACTGCACCGGAAGACACTTCCAATGTAAATTTACCATCCAGATCTGTTATAGTTCCATTGGTTGTTCCTTTTTCCAATACGGATGCTCCGATTACAGGTTCTCCTCTTTCATCGGTTATCGATCCGGTCACCTTATTTTTGTTTTCAGCAACCACCTGCCTCGAAATAAGGATATGTGATCCCTGTATCGTGAAAGTACAACCTGAGTTTTGCAACAACACTTTCATCAGATCGCCGACAGTTGTTTCCCCCGAAGTTGCAGGAGCCGGACGCGAAGTATCAAGTATTTTCGCATCATAATCTACCGACATCTTTGTTTGTTTCTCTATCTGCTCAAAAGCAGTACGGAGAGAATTATCCGTTCCGGTCAGATGAACCCTTTGATTCTGTGCTTCTACCAATGGTGCAAAAGCCAATAATAGGAATGTAATTAATATACATGAAAAGATTTTAGTCTTTTCTGATTGTATTAGAAAGGTAATTCGCATATCTTTGTGTGTTATTATTAATATGAATACTATTTTAATATTTCTTGAAATGTTTTTGATGGTATTCTATGATTTCAAAATACGGGGAGGAGATTTTGCCGGTCGTTCTCCCCGTCTTTCTTTTATATATGCTGTGGTTCCTCCTTTCTTTTAGTTTATACTGATTGTTTGCCCTGTTATCCGGTATCTGAAATCTTCTATCAGATGTTTTAAAATCAGAAGAGCATCTTCTATGCTTTCGTCCGGATTGAATTTCACATAATAGGTACGCCTCTTATATTTTTCCGCATTATAATTAATTGTCACGTTATATTTGCGTTCCAAAGCGGCAGTCACTTCTTCAAAGCTGGCATTTTTGAATATCAGGTAACCATCTTTCCAGGCCGAGACTTGTTCAGCATCAACCACATTGATTGTCGCCCGGTGTGTCAAATGGGAGTAGATGAATTGTTCATTGGGCTTTAAAACGGAAGCCGGAGTCATCGAAGGTTTCGTATCCACCTGTATACATCCTTCCTCCAACGTTGCAATAGTTTCTGTTGCACCGGGATAAGCATCTACGCTAAAAACAGTACCCAAAGCTTGAACATCCAGATGTTTCGTACTAACAAGAAACGGCTGTTCCGGATTTTTCGCCACCTTGAAACAAGCTTCCCCACTAAGAAAAACGGTACGTGTGGCAGCTGTAAACTCCGAAGGATAAATAAGGACTGACCCGGCATTTACCCACACAACGGAGCCATCGGATAACGTTATCTCCTGCTTATCACCATAAGGAACATAAAATTCGGTTAGTTTCGGAGATACTATTTTAACATCCTGTTCAGAGAAATAACGGGTTGTAAACACAGTCAGTATCCAAACAGCGGCTACTGCTGCATATTTCAACCAGCGCCTGTTGCGTCTCTCCGGTAATATCACATTCCGTGACTTTGAAATCCTGTCCTGCATTTCCGACAGCCTGTTCCAGGTCTGCTCTGAAATATCAGACGGACTTGTCTCCCAGATTTCCTGCAGGGCATCCTCCTTTTCATCACGATCTTCTTCCGAACGAAACCAATAACGAAAACGCAATTGAACGTCCTTCGAAAACCGTTTTCCAAAAAATAACTTAATTATCTCCTTTATCTCTTTTTCGTGCATAATTATCGCTTTTTATAAATAAGAAAGCGAACTTCGGTTTTACACACAGTCTAAAATTGATTTTTTTACAGAAAACACAGAATTAGTGAAAAAAGAGCAGAATAGAAACCTTAAGCATTTTCCTTAAGTCTGCCAAAGCAACGGTTAAATGATTCTCGACAGTCCGTTTATTTATATTGAGCCGTTTTGCAATTTCCTCATTATTCAAACCTTCCATCCGGCTCATACGAAAAATCTGTCTCCGTTGGGGAGGCATCTGATCGACTCTGAGGTTAATCAATTCCTGTAAGTTGCTGGCAAATAACTGTTCTTCCGGATCATCGGATACCGATGGAGATAAAAATTGCGCCATCTCGTATTTTTCCTGTACCAAAGAATGATCAAAATAATTGTATAAGATGTTACGTGCCATCTGATAAAGGTAAGATTGAAACAAACGTATATCCGAAAGCTTGCTTCTGTTATTCCAAAGATTAAAAAAAAGATCCTGGGCTAAGTCCTGCGCGATCTCGTCATCGTGTACAAAGCCTGTAAAGAAATAGACAAGTTTAGGCTGATACCGCAGAAACAATAATTCGAATGCTTTCGAATCACCGTTACTCAGCGCCTTAACATACTCATCTTCCCTGGATGTAATCATAAAAGTAAACCTCCCCTTCATCGATAAGACCGATATCAATCATACTAAAATTACTTATGTGGATTTTATCAGAGGCAAATATAAAAATAATTGTTTCAGGAAAGTCCAATTGGCATAAAATAAAAAAGGCCATCCATCACGGACAGCCAATCTTCATTGTTAACCTTAAATCTAATACCATGA
>OOBZ01000692.1_pt1 | contig 25737 bp, 10 predicted proteins | sample 1671601 | NCBI WGS metagenome assembly OOBZ01 (sample SAMN06348173, study PRJEB24527) | human gut metagenome | biome: human gut; feature: ankylosing spondylitis patient; material: feces | host: Homo sapiens | place: China | collected 2015-10
GCTAACCCCTTTGTCAAAAAAGTAATACTTTTTTGACAGACTCAACAGCCGCCATCCTCACGGGATGGCGGCTGTTTTCGTTTTGGCTTATTTGCGTTTTTTCTTCTTGTTCCTGTCGTCGGCCAGCGCCGCGTCGGATCGGCCGGTCTCCCGCTTGGCCTCGCCGCCGCCGACATGCTCGACGATCAGCATCACCGCGCCGAGCGCGATGGGCAGCAGGTAGCCGATGCACATCGTGGCGCTGCTGAACATGTCGCCGCGCACGATGCCGACGACGATGCTGATGACGCCGAGGATCACAAGGAAGATACCCATGAACTTGGTTCTGGACATGGCAGACACTCCTTTTCGGTTGGATCGGCGCGCGTTACAGCGCGCGGTACTGCATGAGGATGGTTGCGACTTCCGCGCGCGTGGCGTTGCCCTGCGGATTCAGATAGAGTTTTCCGGCGCTCGGACTGCCGTTGATGACCTTGTATGCGACGGCCCATTTCATGTCGTCCAGGGCCCAGTCAGACACGCTGGCACTGTCGGCAAAGCCGGTCAACTCGGCGGCTGCCTCCGTCTTGTCGGGTGAAAATTTTGCGGTGTAGCGGCTGAAGATGGCCACGATCTGCTCACGCGTGATGTTCTCCTGCGGGGCAAACGTCGTCTCGCTCATGCCGGCGACGATACCGTTCTGGCTTGCCCAGAGCACGGCGTCATGGTACCACGTGCCGGACGCAACGTCCGTAAACGGCATCTTGCCGCTCACGCTCGGACTGCCGGCCAGCCGGTGCAGCACAGCCACAAGCATGGCGCGCGTCATGGGGGCGTAGGGGCTGAAGGTCGTGGCCGTGGTGCCGGAGAAGAGGCCGTTTTCGTAGGCGAAGACGACGTCGTCATAGAACCAGTCGGTCTCGCGCACGTCGGTGAACGGCAGCGTGCCGTCGGTGAATTCCACGGTGATGCGGTCGTAGATCTTCAAGCTGCTGCAGGTATAGCTCTCGACCGCGCCGATGGACTTGCCGTTGACCTTGACGTCCTTGACGTGGCAGCCCTTGTCGGGCGTGAAGGTGAACTTCACGGTCCGGCCGAGGTCACTGAGCGTCAGTACGGGCGCCGCCTTGCCGTGCTTGCCGGCCGTGACCACATCGCCGATGTGGCGGCGGGCGTATTCCGCGGGAGAGATATCCGCGGCCGTGAGCCAGGTGGAGGTCTCCGTCGCGTAGTTGTCCACGTAGTGCCAGACGATGCGGTCGCCGTTCTGCAGCACGTGCTCATCCAGGGCGTAGTTGCCGTGCGTGCCGTTGACGGTGAACATCCAGCCGGAGCCTGCGCCGTTGTCGAACTCGCTCAGCGTGTAGCCGCCGAGGATGGATGGGGCGGTGATGCTTCTGACGTAGCCGGAGGCTGCGCCGGTGCTGGTCAGCCCGGCGTCCTGCAGGGCTTCGGTGAAGACGTCATAGACGGTACTGCCCTTCTTGACGGTGTAGGTCTCCGTTTCGATCCAGGTGACGTAGCCGAGGTGCTTGCCGGTGTAGGACTCGGGGAAATCGCCGATCAGACGGAAGCTGACCTCGATGGTGTCGCCGTTCACGTAGGCGTCGATGTCTGCCTTGGCCTGTTTGAGCGCGGCGTCAGCCTGCTCGGCGTACTGGGCGCTGCTGATGGAGCTGCGGCCGGTGCGGTAGGCCTCGGTGATCTTCGTCCACTGGTCGGTGGTATAGTCGGTGCGCTTGAGCTTGTCGTAATAGGCGTCAAGCTCGGCGAGCTTGGCCTTGCGGTAGGCCTCGAGGAGCGTCTGGAAGGTCTGCTTCTGCTGCAGGAAGGTCCCATAGTTCGTGACCTCTGCCTGTTCCTCCGCCGTCAGCCCGGCGTAGGCCGCTTCGATCTCCTGCAGGGCAAGATAGGTCTCGCGTTTGCAGTCGGTGACGGTGCCGAGGGCGGTGATCTTCGCCGCGACGTCGGCTGCGCCGCTGGCTGCCGGGAGGAGGTCGACGGCGTCGGACATATCGTAGAGGCTTTTCACGCCGCGCTTGAAGCGGTCATAGGCGACGAGGGCATAGGCCGCCTGCTCGGTCGGACGCGGGGAGACTCTGGCATTGGACGCAGTGGAGTCGAGGGAGAAGCCGCCGGAGGCCGTCTGGTAGGACAGGAGGCTGGTCAGCGGGTTCTTGCCGCCTCTGGCGTATCTGGCGTCCGTGCAGTCGATGCCGAGGGCCGAGTAGGCCGTGACGAGCTGCGCGTCGGTGCAGGCGTTGCCGTAGCCGGTCAGGCCCTCCAGATAGGTCAGGGCCTTGTCGATCGCGGCCTGCACGCCGGTCTCGCTCTTATGCGGAGCCAGGGCCGTGAGGACCATGGCGGTGGCGTCCACATTGTCGGCCGGGTTATCGTTGTTGATCTTCCATGCGCCGGAGGGGTTCTGCATGCTGAGCAGATACTGGATCATCGCCGGGACCGCAGCGGTATCCGCGACGGTATAGGGTGCGGAGTCGATGGCGATGATGGCGAAGGCAGCGCTGGTGGTGCCGGGGACGGTCGCCTTATAGGCGCTGCCGGTCTTCGCGGTCAGCGGGGTGACCAGATCGTAGGTTTCGCCGCCGACCGTATAGGCCTTGGCGTTCTGCCCGAGCGCGGTCAGCGCGAGGACGAGGCGGGCATTCTCGTTGGTGGTCTCAAAGCTGCCGCCGTTCGCTGCCAAGAGCTTCGTCAGTTCGTCAGCATAGCCCGCGTACCAGCGCTTGTCGGCGTCGGAGCTGAGCCCCGCGCGGGCCAGGGCCATGACGGCCCAGTCGCCGTTCGTGCTCTGATTCGCCTTCGGGGTGACGGTGCTGCGGATGTAGGCCAGGACGCTCTGCAGCTGGGTCTGGTAGCCCTGCGCGTTTTTCAGCTCGTTGAGCTTTGCTTCTGCGGCTTCGAGCACGCCGAGCTTCGTGACATGCTCCTTGGCGGCGTCGCTCAGGCCTTCATATGCGCTGCGGGCAGCGGTGATGAGGCCTTCCTTTTCCAGCGTGACGGTGCCGATGGCTTCGATCTTTGCGTCGACGGCGGCGGCCGCGTCGCGGTCGGCCTGATCCTGCGCGGCGTCGGCAAGGACCTTCTTATAGTCGGCTTCGGCCTTGGCGAGCTTTTCTTCCGCATCGGAGAGCAGCTTCTTGGCCGCATCGGTCAGGCTCTTGTAGGCGCCCGAAGCCTCGTTGATGGCATCCGCGCTGTCCTTGGTGACCGGGAAGAGCGCGTCGATCTTCTCCCCGGCGGCTTTCGCAGCCGCCTGATTGGCCGTGCTGACGACGGTGACGGTCACGCTGACTTCCTCGCCTGCCAGCTTTTTGAGCGTATCGAGGACATCCGCGTAGCTGCTGTTGTCCTTGCAGGTCTCGTAATAGCCGCCGAAGCGTGCGCTCTTGAGGTTGGCGGTGATGGTAACGGTCTTGTCGTCGGTCGCATGCGGGGTGACGAGCAGGTTTTCATCGGCGATGACGGCGCTGTTGCTGCTGCGGAAAAGCCGCCAGGGCTGTGTGCCCATCGAGTCATAGCCAGGCAGATCCGTCGGGATGATGCCGGTGCCCAGCGTTTCGGCGCTGGTGTAGACCCAGATGAGTTTTCCGTCGGCATCCAGACGGGCCTCATGGAAGGCGTGCAGGTTCTTCGTGACGGCATCGGCCGAGATGTTCCGGCCGTCGTTGATGCCAGCGAAGAAGTTCGCCTTGGCCTTCTCGAGCAGGGCCAGCTCCGCGGCGAGCTCGGAGGGCTTCAGCGGGGTGACGGTGATGGTGCCGAGCTCCTTGGTCTGGGTGTAGCGGGTATCCAGATCCTTCCCGTTCTTCTTCGTGACGGTGAGGGTCAGCTTGACCTGACCGGCCGTCTCCGCGAGGCGGCAGATCTTCAGGCGGTAGCCGTTCACTGCCGCGTAGGTCGTCGCAGTGCCATCCGGCGCGGTCGCGGTCACGGTCATGGCATAGCCGTCGGAGCCGGTATGGAAGCTGACCGTCGTAAAGTCCCCGGAGCGCAGGAGCTGGATATCATTCGTCACGTTGGTCGGGTCGATTGGCCCTTTGGTGACGGAGTCCGTCAGTCGGGCCAGCGTGTACTCCGCGCAGATCTTTTCAATGGTCTGCATGTAGTCGCTCGCCGCGCCGGGGATGGTGACTTCGATCGTCCGTGTGACGGTGATCGGCGCCTCGACGTCCTTATTATAGTCGTCGATGTTCTTGTTGAATGTGAAGGTCGCGGTCAGCTTGGCCGCGGTGGCCTCCTCGTTGGGATGGATCGTGCCTTCCGCGGGGGTCAGCGGGCCCTTGTCCTCCACGGTGACGACGACGCTGGAGCTGGTCCAGCTGATCGTCGACCAGCCGCAGGTATCCAGTCTCACCGGGAGCGTCAGGGTCTTCGTGACCGCGGTGCTGGTTTCGTTCTCGCCCTTGATGGTGTCGAACGTCAGGGCAGCCGCCGCGGTGGTCATCGCTTCGGTGACCTTCGCGCGGTCCCACGGGATGGAGATCAGGCAGCTGTCAGTCGTGACGCTGACTTTGTTGGCGGTGCTGAGGGTGAACGTTACGCCGTTGACCCGCGCGTCGCCGGTACCGATGGTGCTCTTGGAGGGATCTTCGTAGTAATAGGTGACCTTGCCGCTGTCGTCGATCAGCGTGCCCGCACCGAGGCTCGTCTTGCCCTTGTCCGCAAGGGTCACGGTGATCTGGTCGGCGGTCAGGGACGCGCCGCTGGCGGTGATGGCGTCCGCGAGCTTGTCACGGACGGTATCAAGGACATTTACCTCGCCGGTCTTGTAAGCCACGCGGAACCGCGTGCCGAGCTTGGCGATGATGGCCTCCAGCGCGGCCTTGTCCGCGGAGGCGGCCGTCCTGACGGTGAGGGTGAATTCCTTCATGTCGGAGACGCCGTTCTTCGTGATCGTAGCGGTCAGGATGACGGTCACGTCATTGCTCGTCGGGAGGGTGACGGTGCCGTCGTCGGCGATGATCGCCGGCTTGCTGCTCTTCCAGGTGATGATCGAGCCTTTCGCGCCGGTCGAAGCCAGCTCGAGCTTCCCGGCGGAGGTCACAGTCGTCGGGGTGACGGTCAGGGCCGCCTTATCGGCCGCGACGTCCTCGGCGTCCTGCGTGACCTGCGGGGCGCGGCCGCCCTGCCATTTGAGCACGGGGAAGCCGCCGTTGATGTTGTTCTCCGCGTCGACGTTGAAGGCCTTGTCCGTCGGGCTGAGGGTGATGGCAAAGGCGTCGAGCTTCATCTCGGACGCGAGCTTGCAGTTTGCCTCGCCCTTGTCCAGCGGGTAGCCGACCATCTCGTCGGTGTGGATGGTGCTGCCGGAGGTATAGGAATATGTGCCCTTCAGGAAGTAGCAGTTTTCAACGCTGCCGATCTGGTCACCATTGCTGTTTGCAATCGTGCCCGCGATCGTGCCGCAGGCCGGGTTCGTAGAAGTACTGACGGAAACGATCTTGCCGGTGTTATAGCAGTTCTTTACGATCGCAGATGCAGTGTCGTTGGCAATGCTCACGATGCCTGCTGTACGGCTCGGGCCAGTGATCGTGCCGGTGTTATAGCAATCCGAAATCGCCGCGCTCTTCAGCACACCAGCGATACCGCCTACGCCGCCGTAACCCTTTTGTGCAACTGTCACAGCACCGGCATTGAAGCTGCGGGTAATTGGGCCAGAAGACGAACCGGCGATACCGCCGACCTCTGCAACGTAGGTCGGAGAATTTTGGTCCGCGCCGGTCCAATTGCTGCTGATCGCACCATAGTTGGCGCAGTCGGTGATATGACCGGCCGCATAGAGCCGCCCGACGATGCCGCCGACGACTGACCATTTTGCGGAGATGGTCATATAGCTGACGCAGCCCTCAAACGAGCCATAGGCCTGATTGCTGATACCGCCCTTCGGGGCCGTATCCTTGTCGTCTGCAGCGTGATTGCTGCCGTAGACCGTGACGTTTTTGACCAGAGCGCCTTTGCCGGTATAGCCGAAGAGCGCGGCGGTCAGACCGTAGACGGACTTGCCATTGCCGTCGAAGGTGCCGGTGTACATATGGCTGTAGTCGCCGATGGGGGTCCAGGTGTTGCTGGTCTGGCCGTAGTTGACGTAGATGTTGGCCGTCAGCCTGGCGTGATATGCGGTATTGCCCGCGTTGACCTGATCGGCGAACCAGGCGAGCTCCGCCGCGGTGCTGATCTCGTAGACGCCGTTGGTGGGCGTGACGGGTGTTTTGTCCGTGCCGTTCCAGGTCTTGTTGGTCTTGAGCTGAACTGCGATGGTCGCATCCTTGCCGCTGACGGTGAAGGTCGCTTCGACCTTGTAGTAGCGGGCGTCGTCGACGATGTATGTGTACGTGCCGTCTGGCAGACTGTAGGTGAAGGAACCAGCCGCGTTGGGCTCGACGCTCTCATCTGCATGCTTGACCGTGACGGAGGCCGGAGTGACGCTTGCGTTCTCGTCATCGGTGAAGGTCAGCGTGACGGTGTACAGCTGCGCGCCTGCCAGCTCGATGGGGCCGACGGTCTGCGCCGCGCCCGCGACGGTGAAGTCGCCGGTCGCGCTCGTGCAGCCGAGCTTGGAGACGGTGTAGTGGTATTTGCCGTTCGGCAGGCTGTAGACGTTCGCATTTTCCGCCGTGGGCTGGATCGTCTCCCCGGCCGCGTCCGTGACGGTGATCTTTGCGCCGGGCGTTGTGACGTTGAAGGTCACGGAGAAGGTCTCAACGCCGAGGTTGACGTCGACGCGCTGGCTCTCGCCATTTACGGTGACGGAGCCGGTGGCGGTGTTATAGCCCTGCTTGGAGACGGAATAGCTGTACGTGCCGTTTTCCAGCACGAAGACGCCGGGCTCCGCCGGGGTCTGGCCTTCGATGGCGACAGCCGCGCCCTCGGGCGTGACAAAGGTCACAACGGGCGTTGCAGCAGGATCCTGCCAGTTCAGGGTCAGCTTGCCGTCGCTGCCCGCGGCGAACGCGCCGCCGAGCAGACCGATCAGGCGCTTGCTGCCGCATTCGGCTTCGGTGGCCAGCGCCGCCTCGTCGCCGTCCGCGGGGTTGCCGCCGATGGCCTGCGTGCAGGTCCCGGCCTTGAAGTAGCTGCGCGTGATGGCAGCATTGGCCGTCGTCTTCTGGCCGACGATCGCGCCTGCGGCCGTCCCGCTCGTCGCGGTGACCGCGCCGGTATTCAGGCAGCCGGTGATCTTGCCGTTGGAGTAGCTGCTGACTGCGCTGCTCAGACGGCCGACAATACCGCCGACGCCGTTTTTCGCGCCCGTACCGGTGACTGCACCGGTATTATAGCAGTTTTTGATCTCCTGCGATGTGTAGCCGGCAATGCCGCCGATGTCATCGCCCGCGGCCGTGATCGTGCCGGTGTTATAGCAGGCTGTGATCGGAGCGGAGCCGCTGCCCATGATGCCGCCGGTCGAATCCTTGCTCGTGATCGCGCCGCTGTTGCCGCAGTTTTCGATCCCTGCGCCATAGCTGCCGCTGCCGACGATACCGCCGATGTTCCGGCCATACGCGCCGATATCGATCGCAGCTTCATTCCGGCAGCCGACAATATGCGAGGATTTATCTGTATAATTGTACAGATATCCAGTAATGCCACCGATGGCATAGCCGTCCGTGACGCCTTCCTTCAGCGTAATGGCAACGCGGTTGACGCAGTTCTGTATCGTGCCGCCGGCCAGAACCGCCGTGATGCCGCCGGCATACTTGCCCGCCTGCAGTTCACCCTCGACTGTCAGATTTTTAACAACTGCTCCGGTGTACACGCAGCCGAACAGGCCCGCGCTCTGCAGAACCGGTTCTCCCTTATGATTTGGAATTGCTTCATTGGCTGGGTTCAGGCCGGAGATGGTCTTGCTGTTTCCATCGAAGGTTCCCTTGTAGCCAGTAGCAAACTTGCCGTCCGTATCCTTGCTGATCGCCGTCCAGGGGTGGCCGCCGAGGTTGATGTTCTCGGTCAGCCTCGCGTTCAGGGTATAATTGCCCTTGTTCACCTCGTCGCGGAACCAGGCGAGCTCGTAGCTGTTGGAGATCAGATAGGTCTCGCCGTCCTTCTGCGGTTTGACCGTGGTCGAGCCGTCCCAGTCGGTGGTGTAGTGCATCGTGAGCGTGACGGTCTGGTTCGCAGTCACGTTCAGGGTATCGGTCAGGGTGGCAAAGGTCTTCGCCTTGACCTCGTAGGTATAGGTCCCCTGCGGGATGGTTTTTGCCGTGTTGTTGGTCAGGGAGAGCGTCGTCTTGCCGTCCGCCATGGTGAGGGTGATGACGGGCTCGTCTTCGGCAAACGCTCTGCCCTCCTCCGCCGTGACGGCGAAGGTGACGCTCGCGGTGTTGACCGTGATGGTAACGGTATTTTCCGCAGGGTCGGAATTTCCGTAGGTCTCGCCGTCGCCGATGGCGGTGACGGTGATGGTATAGCTGCCGGTCCCGGCGAGCTCAATTTCCGTGGTGTAGTTCCGGGTCGTTTCGATGAGCGTCTCGGTCAAGAGCGTCTTACTGCCCTTCGCAAGCGAAACGAGATAGCCGCGCGCGTTCGGGACCGCCGTCCAGCTGGCAGTCTTGTCCGTCCACGTGATGACCGGGGACGCGAGCTTCTGCGGCTGGATGACCGGGAGGGCGGGCGCGTTCAGAAGATACGGGAAGCCCGCGTTTTTCAGGCCGTCGGCCCCGGCGTAGATGCCGAAGGCGCTGCCGAGCTTCGTGCGGATGGCCGCATCCTTCAGCTCCGCCGTGGTCTTGGGCGTGCCGGTGGTGTTCTTGCCGCTGTCCTTGCCGGTCAGGGCGCTGTCCTCGCAATAGAAGGCGTTCGTGACCGAAGCATAGCTGCCGCCTGCGATTGGGCCGAAGGTGCCGGTATCAGCCGTCACATCCACGACCATATAGGAGTTCTGGATCTTTGCTCTGGAGCTGCTGGACACGCCGTCACCGATCAGACCGCCGACATAGCCGTCGCCCGTGACTGTGCCGCGTGCAAAGCAGCTCGTGATCGTGCTCGCGCAGTAGCCGCCAACCAGGCCGCCGGCATAGTCGCCGGCCGCTGTTACGGTGACATGCAGCGCATAGCTCTCATTCACAGTCTTGCCGGTCATACCGATCAGACCGCCGATCTTGCTCGTGCCGCTGACCGTGGTATCCATTACCGCGCAGCGATTGACCGCTGCCGCGCAGTTGCCGATCAGACCGCCGACCGTACCTGTGCCGGTGACTGCAGCATTCTTCACCACGCAGTTGGTCGCGCTGCCGCTGCTGTACAGACCGCCGACCAGCACACCGGTGTTGATGGATACACTGGTGACCGAAGCGGTATCGATCGTCAGGTCCTTGGCGATAACGTTGGCATGGCCAAATAGGCCTGCAAATTTCGCACTCTCCGTTACCTCTACCTTGAGGTTGGAGATCACATGTCCCGCGCCGTCGAACGTACCGCGGAACGAATGGCTCGAATCCACGCCGATGGGCGTAAACGGCTTGTTGTTCAGGTCAATATCTGCGGTCAGCACATAATAGGCGTCATTGACTGCCTTTTTGTCCGCAGCGAGCTTGCTCAGATACGCCAGCTCTTCGCCGCTTTCGATCTGGTACGGATCCGCCGCGGTGCCGGAGCCGCCGGAGAAGCTCTCCGCCACGCTGCCGTCCCACGCGGTGAGGGCGGTCCATTCCGCGGCGATGGTCTTTTCCGTGCCGTCCATCGTGACGGTGCCGCGGATGCTCTTATAGCCCTTGCGCTGGATGCGGTAGCTGTAGGTCTCGGGCACGAGCGTGAAGGTATAGGTCTCCCCTTCCCGCGCGCCGGTCTGCTCGCCGCCGGCCGCATGGGTGACGGTGACGGCGGCGTCCGCCGGGATGTTCGTGAAGGTCAGCTTGCTGCCGGTCTTCGCCGTCAGTTTGACCGTCGTATCGGCAAGGCCGGTCGACTTGGCGACCGTGACGTCGCCGGAAGCGTCGGCGTAGCCGAAGCAGGACGCAGTATAGTGATAGCTGCCCTTCGTGAGGGAGTAAACGATCTTGCCGGTATCGTCCTTCGTCGTCTTCGGCGTGATGGTCTTAGCGTCTTCGCCCTCGCCCTGGGTCAGGGTGAAGTCCGCGCCCACGGGGTCGACAATGAAGTTGACGTCATAGGTCTTCGCCACCAGCGTCACGGCGTGGGTCACGTCGGACGTCGCGATGGTGAAGGAGCCCTCCTGCTTCAGATAGTCGTTCTCGCCGTCGTCACAGGTGACCGCCCAGCGGTAGCTGCCCTTATTGAGGCCGGAATAGATGTAGGTAGCCTCGTTCGTTTCTTCGTTTTTGCGCACCTCCGGGGTGCCGACGCTGGCTGCGCCGGTCACCGTGACGGAGGCGTTGGCAGGCTTGACCGTCAGCGTGATGGTAAAGGTCGCATTCGGGTCTTGCCACTTGAGGGTGGGATAGGGATCCGCGTCTGCAAACGCGCCGCCGAGTGAGGCTGCGAGCGTTTTGAATTCCTCCGCGGTCTTCGCGGTGCCCTTCGTATCTTCGGGGCCGCAGCCGGTCAGATAGAAGCAGGCGGTCGCTTTTGCGCTGTAGCTGGTGCAGTGGCCGAACAGCGCTTTTGCATAGGTCCCAGTCGGGACGCTGCCGGTGGAGTAGCAGTTCGTGATCGTTCCGCTCAGATAGCCAACCAGGCCGCCAAAGTATTTACCAGTCTGAAGATTGCCCCAGTTGTAGCAGTTTTCAATACTGCCGCTTGCACTGCCGGCAATACCGCCAAGATAACCGTAGTTATCCTTTCCACCGGTGATCGCCGCCTTGTTATAGCTCAGCAGGATCGATCCGCTGCTATGCGAACCCACGATACCACCGGCCGGGGACGAGGAGGAATAGACCGTTGCGTTGTGGGAAACAGCTGCGCTCTCATTCGCGCACCCTGTGATCGTACCGCTGTTGGTACCGGCAACGCCGCCTATATAACCGCTGCCAAAGACAGCCGAGTCCTTCAGCGCAACATTGCTGATCGTACCGGCACTGGAAGCTGCCACCAGTGCGGTATAAACGCCGTAGCTGGTTTTCGTGCTCTTGACGCTTGCGTCCGCGATCGTGAGGTCGTGGATGCTGCCGGTCTTGCCGACGTAGCCGAACAGGCCGGAGATCGCGTCTTCGCCGTCCATGTACAGGCCGGTGATGGTCTTGCCGTTTCCGTCAAAGTCGCCGGTGAAGGCGGTGGAGCTGGAAGCGCCCATCGGCGTCCACTTCTGCGCATAGTCGCCCGGCTCGTTGAGGGTGATGTTCTTCGTCAGAATGCCCTTCGCGCCCGGTTCTTCCCCGTTCACGAGGTCGGCAAAGCCCTTCAGCTCTGCACCGGACGTGATCTGATAGACGCTGCCAACCTTGGTCGGCACAACGCTGTCGCCTTCCCAGGCATCGCTGGCCGTCAGCGCGACGTTGACCGTCTGCGCCGCCGCGCCGACCGTCAGGAGCTGGTTTTTGATCTTCTTATACCCCTTGGCCTCGACCGTGTAGGTATAGCTGCCGGCGGGAAGGTCATAGACGGTCGGGTTCGCTTCCCGGGCCGTCATCACGGTCTTTTCGCTGTTCCAGACAGTGATGGTGATGGCCGTATCCGCGGCCGCGCCGGTCACGTAAAAGGTAACGGCGATCTTGTCCGCAGCCGTCAGCGTATCCTGAATCTCAAGGTTTGCGCCGTTGACCTGGAACGGGACATTTTCCTTGCTCACGTACCCAAACAGCGCGGCAGAGTAGGTATAGCTGCCGTCCGGGAGGATCCAGGTGTTCGCCGTCTCCGAGACAGGCTGGACGGTCTCGCCCTGCTTGACGGTGATGGCCGCGCCCGCGGGCATCTTGGGGAACATGACGTTCCAGACCTTCGTCCAGACGGCGTAGAGGTTCACATCTGCGCCGTTCAGCGTGATGGACGCGCCGTCGGCGTATTTGACCGCGCCGCCCGCCGTCTCGGCCCAGCCGTCAAAGCGGTAGCCCGCGTAGGTGAAGGTGTTCTTCGTCAGGTCAGCCGTACCGAAGACGCCCTGCTCACTGGTCGCGTCCGTGCCGTTGTTGGCGTGGAAGATGACCTTGTTCGGGAGGGTGACGGTGAAGTTTTTCAGATAAACGCAGTCTTCGCCGCCGTTGGTGCTGCTGTCCTTCTTATATGCCAGCTGGAGGGTGTCTCCGGCCTCCAGCTCAACGGCGTAGTCCGTAAACTCGGTCACAGTCTTGCTTCCGTCCTGCTTGTTGCTGGTGTAGCTGGCTGCACCCGCTTTTTTGACGCGGATGTCCAGATAGTCCCACCACGAGGTTCCATAACCGCCTTCGCAGGAAGCTTTATATGCAAAGCTCAGCTTTGCCGTCTTTTTGAACGTGAAGGTGATTGCGGCATCCGAATTGTTCACCCCAGCGTTCGAGGATTTCAGGACGCCATCCTGCACGTCAAACGGATACTTCGCGTCGTTCGTGATATCGGCGACTGCCTTGACTTCCTCCGAGAAGAAGTTCTTGAATGCAATATCAGCGCTTGCCGTACTCTTAACCGTGATGGTGTAGACGCCCGGATTTACCTTTTCCGCACCGCCATAGGTGCCATTGTTCTGGCTCGGCCAGCTCTTCGCACCGACCACGACGGTGAACGTGTCGCCCTCTTTGACCGTGACGGTCTCGCTGCGGCGCACGAGCGCAGTATTCGTGTACCAGCTGTTTTCGTCGTTATTCAGCGCATCGATCTGCGTATCCGTCAGTGTACCTTTGAACACGCAGGCGAGGAAATTCTTATTGGCTGCCGTCGGGACGATCTTGACCGGTTTGCTCTCCGCGTCACCAAGCAGGATCTCATAGTGGGTGGAGTCGACCTTTTTCACCTCCGCACCGGTCGCGGTGAGGTCGGCCAGGGTCTTGTTTTTATCATTCGCGATACTGCCGATATCCGCACCCATTTTGCAGGTGTACTTCATGCAGATCTCATCGCCGTCACGCAGCTCTTTCTTTGCCGTATATGCTGTCGGCAGATCATTGGCGAACCATTCGTTGAATGTGTACATCCAGCCAACGCTGTAATTCGTCGGATCCGCTTTCAGCCCGCCGATCTCCGTAATATAACCGTCAGAGTCGGTCATGGTATAGCCCTTGACCGCATCCGTGATGCAAGTCATCGCCGTGGAGTTTTCGTAGAGTGTGACCTCCTTGTCGACGAGCTTCCCATGCCACTTTGCCGCACCGGCTTCCCAGGTCCCGTAGCCGGTATCCGCAGCGCCGGTATTGGCCGTGTTGTTTTCCACGATCACGCGGACCGTACCGATCACTTTGCCCAGATCGACCGCGGTCTCACTGTCGCTGCTCTGCGCGGCTGTCTGCGGCACGGCTTTGGGCGCCTGCTTGGGCTCCTCGGCCGGGATCTCTTCGGCCGGAGTTTCCTCTGCCGGGGTCTCTTCTGCCGGAGTCAGCTCCGGGTCGTTTGCCGGAAGCTCCTCTGCCGGGTCCTCCGCCGCGGGCTCGTCCGCGGACTGCGGCTGATAGACGATGGTCCGGCTCTGCGTCTCGCCCGCAGCGCTGACGGTCAGCGTATAGCTGCCCGCCGCCTCAAACGAAAGCTCGTAGGCCGTCCAGCCGTCCGCGGCCTGCGTGCCGGTCAGCGCTTCGCCGTCCAGACTGGCGGTGTGCTCCACCGCCTCGCCGTCCGCCTCCGCGCGGATCGATACCGGAAGCGGCGACTGCGCCGCAGGATAGACGCCGTCTGCCAGCGCACGGTCCAGACTGGTCTCGATCGTGACCGTCTGCTGCGCGGGCAGCTCGTCCGCTGGTTCCGCCGCCAGCATGTTCACCGGCAGAACGCCGATGAGCATGACCAGTGCCAAAACCAGACTCAATACTCGTTTTTTCATTTGGTTCGCTCCTTTTTCTTTATTTTTCTTCGTGGTCGTATCTGCAGCGCCGATAAGGGGCGCATATACGCAAAAAAGCCGCCGTCTGAAACAAGTCAGACGGCGGCCGTACCCGTGCGCCGGGCGCACGGAAAAAATGAACGCACTGCTCATAAGATCAGTGCGCACAAAAATCGACATTGCAGGGAGAGCTCGTCCTGAATGTTTCACATCCTGAAAGCGCAGGATACCTGCGCCCTGACAGCAATTCTTCTGACTTGCAATCTGGAGGATCCGGGATCCTCCGCGTCCGTTTCCTACCTTCTCACAGGGCTCAAGTCCCCGCAATGGCTACCTTTCGGTCACGCAGCGCATGGCTGCTTTGGAACGTCCTCTTGCTCACAGCTCCGGTCGAGTGGATTGGTTACCTTTCCTTTTTCATCGCAGACTGCCAAGCCTGACAACCTGCGATTACACGTCACGGATGAAGCATATTCAATTTTCCGGCCCCGCCCCTCCTCCGGGCCCCGGCCGAATTCCCCTCCATTATACAAAACTCCCGCCAAAAGTCAATGCCGGCTTTTGGTGAGCGCATGCAAACAGTGAGCGATGCCTTTTCATGCGAAGCATAAAAGGCGCTGCAGACCAATGAATTTTTCGCGGCACACTCCCCCGTTATTTATGATCTCAGCATGGTCACGTCATTGATCAGGAGGGCGTCGGGGTGGAAGGGGTGGATCTTTTTGAGGTTTTCCGGGGTGGTGAGGCCGACTTCCGGGGTCCAGGTCATGATCCACAGCTCTTTTCCATATTGACGGACACGCTGCGCGGTATCTGCGTTCAGCCATCCTTCGATCAGACGGATAGCGTCCGCCTGCGTTTCACCGAAAGCGGAGATGCTTTCCACGTCCGGCAGGAAGCCCAGCACTTTGATCGTGCTGTCATACGCTTTGACTTTTTTTACTGCCTCCGGACTCTGAACGCCAAGCACCACTTTATGAAGATAGTCATGGTTTTCGATGCTTTCCAGGAGAGCATCCAGGACCTCATCTTCCTTCACGTGGATCAGCAGCGGTCCCACGCCGCTTTCCATATAGTCTTCAAGAAAATGAGACGTGTAGGTTCTGGCGTTCTTATGTCTCAGGGCCGCAAATTCGTCGCCGCTCATCTCGCCGATGTTTTTGTCGACGCCGAAAACGCGCGCTGCGTTTTCATCGTGCGAGACCGCTAATTTTTCATCCTTTGTAAACCGGACGTCGATCTCCACCAGATCCGCGCCGTTTTCTTTTGCAAAAAGGGCGGATCGGATCGTTTGTTCCGGAAAAACAGTTGGTCCGCTTCTGTGTGCAATGATCTTCATTTTGACGCTCCTTTCGCTGCGCGGCGCCTGAGCAGCCGCTGGATGCAGATCGTGACGCCGGCCATGACGCATGCGGAGGCCAGCAGCATCGGCTGATAGGTGCCGAGACAGTCGAAGGTCAGATTGGCGATCGGCGTGCCGACGGCGTAGCCGGCCGTATTGACGGATACGATGATCCCAAGCATTTTGTTGTATTGCGGCCCCTGAAACAGGTCCTGCGCGATCAGCGGGAGCATGATCGTCTCCAACGGCAGCGCCAGCGCGGACAGGATGCCGTAGGTCATCGCCAGCACACGGCCTGTGGGCGTGGCCGTGACCTCTGCGAGAAGGATCAGGACCGTGATCGCCGCGCAGTCACACAGAAGTACGGTCCTCCGAAGTCCCGCATGGTCGTGAATGACGCCCGTCAGGAATTTGCACACGGTCAGGCTGAGCGCATGCGCGCTCATGACCGCGGCAACATAGCCCGCATCCAGACCGACGTCCTTCATATGCGCTGCGCTGACGCCGGTCGTGCTCTGAAGGATAAAGCCGGTCAGGAAGACGCAGACAAGGAGCAGATAGAACCGGGCACCGCGCGCGGTGCTCTGCCCGCTTTCAGCCTGCTGCGGTTCTTTTTCTGCGCTCGTGCTTTCTGGGATTTTCTCCGGCGGCTCGCGATAGAGCGCGAGGATGATCCCGGCGGTCACGGCCAGGATCAGCGCCACGAGCTTATAGGCATTGCGATAGCCGAAGGCGTCGCCGGGCGCATAGATGATCGGTGTGACGATCTGCGTCGCGACTGCCGCGCCGACGCCGTTTGCGGCGAGGATCAGGCCCATGATCTTTCCGGCGTGCGCCGGACACCAGCGGTGCACGATGCTGCCGACCATCGTCGTTGTCGTCCACGCAAGGCCGAGGCCCAGCAGCACGCCGCCCAGATAAAACAGATAGATGTTCGGCGCGTAGGCATAGAGCAGCATGGACGCGATGAGACAGGCGAAGCCCGCGGCGATCAGTCGTTTGCGGCCGAATCTCGCGCACAGCGCGCCGAAAAAGAGATTCACGACGGCCGTTGCGATATAGCGGCAGCTGTCATTGATCGAGAAAAGGCTGCGCTTGATGCCGAGGGCCTCGGTGATGGCCGCGAGATAGAGGCTTTTACTGCTGCTGCAGAAGCCGAGACAGACAAAGACCATCAGGAAGCTTGCGGCGACAATGACCCAGCGATACCGCTGCGGGGAGGTCTCTGTGTGCTTCATCATATGCCTCCCTATGGTACGAGCAGTTCCCGGTGATCCGCCGGAAGGAGGATCCCGTGCAGGACCTTTTCATGCAGGCGCGGCAGATCGGCGCGCTCCCACTCGCAGAGGGGATAGCGGTATGCGCCGTCTGCATCCGGTCTGTCCGCCAGCACGTCAGAAAAACGGAGCAGGCGCACATCGTAGTTTTCCTCTGCGTCCGCCGCAGTCAGGATGTAGACCGACAGGATCTGAAGGCCGGTGACAAAGGTCCTCGGCCTGCCGTCCAGCTCCCCCTTTGCGAGCGTATAACGCGGGACATAGGTGATGCGGCTGTCGCGGCTCTGCGGGTGAAAGCTGACGAAGTCGCCGAGCGAGTAGAAGATCAGGCAGCTGCGCTGCTCACCGTTTTGCGTATAGGTGTACTTTTCCATCGGCTGTGAGACGTGCGGATGCGTGCCGACGATCACATCAACGCCCATTTCCGCGAGCTTGTGCGCGTATTCCACAGTCTTGGGGTGCGGATACAGCTCAAATTCCCAGCCCCAGTGCGCGTGCAGCGTGATGATGTCCGCCTTCTGCGCCTTTGCCGAGGCGATGAGCTGTTCGATGAGCGTAAAATCGCACGGGGTGTCGTTGAAGCGCACCTCATTCAGGAGCCACTTCTTTTCATACGCACGGTCGTTGAGGTCGAAGGTCGCGCTCAGCTCCGCGACGCGCACGCCGCCGACGTCCAGCACGAGCGCCTGCGTCTGCTCCTGCGGACTGCGGTTCGTACCGGAATGCGCCGCGCCGCGGCGGTCAAGCTCGTCGAGCGTTGCGAGCAGGCCCGCCTCGTCATAGTCATAGCAGTGGTTATTCGCCGTGGAGAAATAGCGGATCCCGGCGTTCACAAACCGGTCCAGCATCCCGGCGGACGTGTTCATGCGCGGATTGCAGTCTGTCCTGGTCTGGCCGGGCAGGACCTTCGGCTGGTTGCGGCCGAAGGGCGCGGCGGGATAGACCGTCGATTCCAGATTTGCCGTCGGCAGGTCGGTGGTCAGGTAGAAGTCCGCGATGGAATCGAACAGGTGCGGCGTGTACGCATCGCAGATGCAGTCGACTGCCATGCAGTCCGAGCCGTGGCTGACGGTGATGCGCCGCTCCTCGCGGAAGCCGGCAGGCAGCGGGAACTGCAGATCCTGCTGCCGGAAAAACTCCGCGAGGTTAGATCCGGGCATGGGCTGCTCCAGCGCGTGCCCCCAGCATTTGTAGCACCAGAATTCCGCATCCTCCCGCGAGGAATAGACGCCGGGGCACGGATGCGGCTGGCAGAAGCGCACAGGATCTTCGGCGGCCATCGCCTCGAGGCGGGCGATGGTCTCCCGCGGGATCTGACTTGCGTATTTCATTTCAGGCGTCCTCCTTACTTATGCAGCGAGTCCATCGAACGCGGCTTGACGCCTTTCGGGATGGGGCATACATAGCCCTCCGGGCCGACCAGACGGCGGTGCTCCTGCTTCGCCCGCTCCAGCAGCTCCGCGTTGACCATCAGCTCCGCGCCCATCGCGGCAAGGGATTTTGCGATGTACAGCGTCATCTTGTGCGCGAGCGGCATGACGCCCTGCGTCACAGCCTGCCAGCTGTGGCACGGCGTGCCGAAGGCCCACGTCGCGGCCTTGGCCTGCACCGTGGGGCAGACCCAGCTCACGTCGCCGACATCGGTCGAGCCGCATTCATACTCGATCTGGCCCGTGTAGGGCAGCAGCTCATCGTGGATGGGATGCACCGGATCGGCCTTCGGATACTCCATCAGCGCCGTTTCAGTCAGCTCGCGGGCGAGGGCCTCGTCGGCTTCGGTGATCTCGGGCACGCCGATCTGCGCCATTTTTTCATAGAGCACGCGCTGAAGCGTGTCGTTCAGGATCGTATCAGAGCAGGCCTTCACAAAGTCGATCTCGACCGTTGTGCCGGTCATGAGGGCCGCGCCGCGCGCGATGTCGTTGACGCGTTCATACAGCTCCTTGACCTGTGCGCTGCGCGGCGCGCGGATGAGATAGAGGACCTCCGCGTGCGGCTGCACGACGTTCGGGCTGAAGCCGCCTGCGTCGGTGATGGCGTAGTGGACGCGCGCCTGATCGATCATATGCTCACGGAGGTAGTTTGCACCGATATCCATCAGTTCTACAGCGTCCAGCGCACTGCGGCCCAGATGCGGCTCGGCACCGGCATGCGCGGCCTTGCCGTTGAATTTGTAGAGCACCTGGCAGTTTGCGAGCGAGGTCTGCACGCGCACGCCTGTGTTCTCGTCCGGATGCCAGCAGAGCGCGGCGTCCAGCTCGTCAAACACGCCGTCGCGCGCCATGAACGCCTTGCCGGAGCCGCCCTCCTCGCCGGGGCAGCCGAAGAGGATGACCGTGCCGGAGCACTTCTGAGTCTCCAGAAAACGCTTGATGGCGATGGCCGCGCCGAGGCTGGCCGTGCCGAGCAGGTTGTGTCCGCAGCCGTGGCCGCATGCCCCGCCCGCGGTACGCTTTTCCGTCACACCGCCCTCCTGGCTCAAGCCGGAGAGCGCGTCAAATTCCGCCAGCACACCGATGACCGGATGGCCGGAGCCAAAGCGGCCGGAAAAGGCCGTGGGGATCCCGGCAAGGTTTTCTGTGACCTCGAAGCCCTCGCTGCGCAGCGCGCTGCAATAGCGCCCGGCAGCGTGGAATTCGGTAAAGGCGGTCTCCGGGTCCGCCCAGATGCCGTCCGAGAAGTTGTAGAGAAATTGCGCTTTTTCGTCGAGAACAGACAAGAAATCAAGCTTGACCATGAATAAACCTCCCGAAATTTCTCTGTTTTCATTATAGCCCCGCATCTGGGAAAGTCCACCGCACCACGCACGGTTCCGCGAAGTTGCAGGAAAAGTTGCGAAAGAATTGCACGTTGGGACATAAAAATACGCCATAGCTGCGGCCGAGGCGCATATGTTCCCCGCCACAGCGGCGCTTTTAACAAATGATGTGATTTTTTTATTGCATGGAGCCCTTCGTTCTCTCCCTGCGGGCGCTGCTGACGATCAGGAAGCAGATGCTCCCGAGGATCAGCACGCAGGAAAGCATCTGGCGGAGCGTCAGCTGCTCATGCAGCAGGACCGCACCGATCACAATGCTTCCCAGCGGCTCAAACACGCTCAGGATCGCGCACAGCCCCGCCCCGGCATACTGCACGCCGTATTGCAGGAAGACCGTAGCACAGACGTTATTCAGGAAGGCGATCAGCGCAATGATCCCGAAATTCGTCAGGATGCTCCGAAGCTGCAGCGTCGCAGTCAGCGCGCCGTAGATCAGGCCCACAACGGCCATGAGCAGGCAGATATAGAAGGTGAGCGTCTGCCGGTCTTCCTCCTCCAGAATGCCCGAGCGCTCCATGTACAGCAGCTGGAACGTCCACGTAAGGACGGACAGCACAGCAAACAGGAGGCCGCGCTCCGCGCCCGCCGTGACATTTTCTAAAAGGAGCCCCATGCTGATGGTCAGGACGGCCAGGGTGATGATGGTCGTTCCGGGCAGCTTCTGCCGGAACAGCACCGCCTCCATCACCGCAACAAGCGCGGGGTACATAAAGTGGATCGTTGTGACTGTTCCGACCGGCAGATACAGATACGCCAGATTCAGAAAGATCTGTGTCGCCACCGTCCCGAAAACGCCGTACAGCGCGATCTTCGGCAGACTGCGCAGTTTGACGGCTGGGGGCTTGCGCCGGATGCAGCCTGCCAGAAGCAGCAGGAGCATGCCGCAGCCTCCGCGTCCGACCAGCAGCGTCGCGACGGACATGGACTCCTTTGTCGCCAGCTTGATGAGCGCCGCGCCAAGTCCGTACAAAAGCGCCGAGGCCGTCGCAAATACGGCGCCTTTGAAGCGTGTCTTTTCCATTTTTCTCTCTCCGATGTAAAAAAGTCGTATGCGCTCCGAAGAATGCCGCCGGTGGTCCGGCGGCGTCACACTCAGAGACGGATCTGGGCGGTATCTTCGTGGTACTCGATCAGTTCCCGGTCGCGCAGGATGGCGTCCAGCGTGGCAAAATACGCCGCCTTGCTCTCATAGGGCGCGTGATAGCGCTCTACGACCTGCTTTGCGCGCGCCGCGCCGTTTTCCATCAGCAGCGCCATGAGCAGCAGCTGGCCCTTGGCCGAGTTGACGCAGGCCATCTCGCGGTCAACGAGGTGATAGTCATCGCCGTGCGACTTTCCGGCCGCGCCCGCGATGTGCGGATGCAGGACCGGCATGATGCAGCTGACGTCGCCCATGTCGGTGCAGCCCGTCGTCCAGTCATTCGTGATCTTCACGCGGTCTTCGCCCAGCAGCGCCCGCATGGCCTCGCCCACCGCCTCGACAAGCTCCGGGCTGTTGACCAGCGGCGCATAGCCGGGCCGGTCGCTGACCGAGACCCTCGCCCCGAGCGCCAGCGCGCCTGCGGCCAGCGCACGGTCGACCTTCCGGTTCGCGTCCAGGATCGCGTCGAACGACGCGCCGCGGATGTATGATTCCAGCGTCGCCTCGCAGGGGATGATGTTGACGCATGCGCCGCCGGCGGTCATGATCGGATGGATGCGGATGTGGTCATCGTCGCGCAGCGTCTCGCGGATGGCGTTGATGCCCTGCAGGCCGAGCGACGCGGCATAGAGCGCATTGACGCCCTTTTCGGGGCTCCCGCCCGCATGGGCCGCGACGCCTTCATAGCGAACGGTCTTTGCAATGCAGCCGTTCTGGCCGTAATGGCAGTCAAAATCGCAGTCGGTGCGCGTGCTGGTGTGGAACAGAAACGCCAGATCCACGCCGTCCATGTATCCGCGGTGCATGAACTCGGTCTTGCCGCCAAGATAGTGGATCACGCCCGCGCGGCGCAGGCCGTCGCGGAAATCCAGCTCGATCAGCTCCTCCGCCGGGACGCACATCAGCCGGACCGACCCGCTCAGGCCGTCGAGCGCGCCCGGCTCCTTCAGCGCCAGCGCGATCCCGGCCATGGCCGCGCACTGCGCGTGGTGGCCGCAGGCATGGGCGCAGCCGTCCACCGCCTGCACATGGTTCGGCGCGCTCAGCGCGTCCAGCTCCGCCATGATGAGCAGCTTCGGGCCGGGCCGTCCGGTCTCGATATCCGTGTAGAAGCCGGGGATATCCCCCGCCTTGACGAGCGTGTAGCCCGCCTTTTCAAACACATCCTGCATATACGCGGTCGTCTTCCACTCGCGGAAGCCCGTCTCCGGGTGCCGCCAGATATAGTCCTCCGCCGCGAGGATCTCCTCGCGGTGCTTGTCAACGAGTGTCTCATAGAGCTGGGTCTGCATGGCGTTGCCTCCTCATGATCTCATTTAAATAAGGCCGGAAGCGCAAAACTCCGCATTCCGGCCCTGGGTGTATCGCTCAGATCTCGAAGTATTCCTGCATCAGCCGCATCGACAGCTTCGCGCCGTTCGGCAGCTGGTCCAGGTCGATCTCCTCCTGCCGCGTATGGCAGCCGCGGCCCACCGCCGCGCTGACGCAGATGGCCGGGATCCCGGCCGCGAGCGGAATGTTGGCGTCGGTCGAGCTGGGGCCGTGGATCGGCTCCGCGTCAAACAGCTCGCGCACGGCGCTGTCCGCGCGCGCAATGAGCGCATCCAGCTTTTCCTGCGGCACGTCGCCGCCGCACGGGCGGTCACCGACCAGCTCCACCTCGACCTCCACGCCCATCGCGCGGTAGGCCTCGAACATCTTTTCAAAGAACACGCGCATGGTCTCCAGGCACTCGCGGTCGTTCGAGCGGTACTCGCAGAGCATCGACGCCTCCTGCGCAATGGTGTTGACCGACGTTCCGCCCTCGATCACGCCGACGTTGTAGGTCGTCTTGACGCCCTCCTTCTGCGGCACCTTCATGGTGTAGATGGTGTTGATGATGGAGGACAGATAATAAATCGCGTTGCGGTTCCCGAACGCGCCGTAGCTGTGTCCGCCCTCGGTGCGGACGGTCACGCGGTAGCGGTGCGAGCCGACCGCGCTCGTCACGACGCGGCGCAGGTTCGTACCGTCGAAGGTGTAAAATTCGCGGATGCGGCTGCCGTAGTCCTGTACGATCCGGCGGCTGCCCTTCAGGTTGCCGAGCCCCTCCTCACAGGAGTTCGCCACGAACAGAAGGCCGCATTTTGCCCGCAGCTTCCGCTGCACGAAGTAGCGCGCGCTGACCATCATCACGGCGAGATTTGCCGTATCGTCGCAGACGCCGGGCGCGTACATCTTCTTTTCATCCTCGCGGAAGGGCATCGGCTCGGTGTCCGGGAAGACCGTGTCGGTGTGCGCCATGAAGACGACCAGATCATTCTCGTCCGTCACCTGATACCGGCACACGACGTTCAGCGCCTCATCGATCTCCACATCTTCAAAGCCGTTGGCCCGGAACCACGCTTTGCAGTATTCCGCACGGTTTTCCTCATGGTGCGAGGGCGCGGGGATGGCGCACAGGTCCCGGATGATCCGCTTGATATCCTCGATATTTTCCGCAATGTACGAAAGCATTTCCTTTGTCAGCATCATTTTTCCCTCCGCTTTACAGCAGGACCGTTCCGATCCCGTCGCTGCCGATCTCGATCTTCGTCCCATAGGGCAGGCTCATTTCCGCGAGCCGCTCCAGAATGCCGCTGTGCGCGTCCGGGGCGGGCCAGCCGCCGACCGAGCGCTTTTTCCCGAAGCCGAGCTCGACCGGCAGCAGCTTCAGCTTGCGGAGCTTTCCGTCCTCCGCCTCCCAGTACGGGACGACCGCCTCAAACATGACGCGGCTGTAATACAGGCCCTTCCGCCCGTGATCCGAACGCTTTTCAAACATCTCGTCCAGTCCCTCGCTGCCGGTCATGCCCTGCTTTTCGAAGAAGCCCACCGGGGCCTTTTTCACGGTCTCCAGCTGGATGATGAAGTCGCCCAGCGAGTAGAAGATCGGGCAGCCCTTGTAAATTTCGATCGGGCGGAGCATGTGCGGCCCCGTGCCGACGATGGCGTGCGCGCCCGCGTCGATGCAGCGGTGCGCAAATTCCACGCAGAACTCCGCAGGCTCGCTCTTCACCGCGCCCATGCACTCGTGCGAGTGGATGGACACGATCACATAGTCGGCCATGAAGCGCGCCTCGCGGATCATTTTTTCCGTGCGGGCCATGTCGGTCTCGTTTACGCGGGTACGGATGCCCGGTTTGTCTGCGCGCGCGATGCGCATGGCGCCGAACTCCGCCGCACCGTCGGGCAGCTCGGGGAGATAACCCTGCGAGCGTTCCAGCTCGCGGTCGGCGTTGAGATCCAGCGCGGCCGCGATCTCGCGCAGCTGCGCGAGCTGCGCCTCCGGCAGCTCATACCGGGTGTCGAACCGGAGGCCGTTCAGGCCCGGACGCCCCGGCATGGTGCGCGTCTGCTCGCCCGCCATCGCGTCGGGATAGAACGTCGAGCACGCGCCGATCACGGCATAGCGCCCGCCGGGCGCGTCCAGATAGATGGGCGCAGCGGCCTCGGCCAGCGAACGGCCCGTGCCGCAGGTGGGCAGGCCCGCCGCCTGCAGGTATTCCAGCGTCTTCAGCAGTCCCGCGTGGGAATAGTCCATGGCATGGTTGTTCGCCGTGGTCAGCATGTTGAAGCCGAATTCCTTCACGCCGTCCAGCACGCGCGGCTCCGCACAGAACCAGCTCCCGCCGGACAGCGCCGCGCCGTAGGTCTCAAAGTTGTGGATCGTCGTCTCCAGATTCAAAAACCGGAGCTCGCCCTGCGCGATAAAATCCCGCAGCGCTTCAAAGCCCTCATAGTGTCCCGGCAGCTGCCGGAAGATCATCGCGTCGCCCGCGGCGGTACATTTCATGACGGACATCTCCGTTTCCTCCCTTTTCTGCGCAGCTTTTTTATGGAAGTCGTCAGTTCTCCGCGTTTTCTTCGGTCTCGTCGTCCTCAAAGCGCAGCTCGTCAAGCCCTGCCGAGCGAAGCTGCACCTCCGGCTGCTCCTGCTGCGGGAGCGTCTGGTACAATTCGCCCGCCGCATACCCCTCCTCGCGGCGCATGACGCGCGCCTCGATGGCCGGGTAGGTCAAATACGTCGTGATCGACGCGACGAACGAGAACATGATGAGCGCCGCAAAAATGAACGAATACGGCAGCAGCCCCACGCCGAGCCCGATCAGCAGCGCAAACAGCAGCAGCGCCAGAAGGGTCTTGCCGATGTTGCCGAAGACCAGCGCCATGCTGTTTTTCAGCAGCGCGCCCAGCGGCAGATCGACCATTGCGAGCATGGGGAAGAAATAGAAGCTCACGCACAGCGTCAGCAGCACCACGCACGCGGCGAAGCCCGCCAGCAGGACAAAGACCTTGTTGACCTGCATCAGATTATAATAGAAGACCGTGCTCAGAACGAACAGCGCCATCACCGCCGCGATGGCCGCGCCGCCGCCGAGGCTCTTCCAGAAATCGCGCCGGAAGGCCTTCCAGTAGTCCGGCCATAGGAAATGGTTTTCATCGCGCACCATCACCGACGTGATGCGGTGCATCGCCGTGAGCGCCGCCGGGATCGTGATGATGGGCACGCACGAGAGCACGAACAGGAGATTCAGCTTCAGAAGCTCAAAAAACTCCCGCCAGAGCATGTCCATATAGCCCACAAAGCCGCGTTTTCTGATCGCGCTGCGTTCCAGATCCGGCCGGTCCCTGCGCGGCTCATACCATCTTCTCATTGCGCATCCTCCTTCCGGACGAGACGGCACAGATTGCGTTCGGTCTGTGCGTCAAACACCTGAATATTCCACGGATCGACCCGCAGCGCGAGCGTATCGCCCGGCTGCACGCCGGAATGGTTCGTCAGAACAATCAGGAAGCGTACCTCGCCGCAGCGGAGCTGCACATGCAGTCCCGCGCCCATCGGCAGCACGTTCAGCGCCTCTGCCTGCAGCATCGGCTCGCTGCTTGTATCCAGCCGGAAATCCTCCGGCCGGACGCCGAGGATCACGCGCATGCCGTCCTCCGCGCCCTCCGTGTCCAAAGGCAGGCGCTGCGCGGGCAGCTCCAGCGTCTTCCCGAGCAGCCGGATGCTCCAGCCGGCCTCTCCGCGCCGCAGGTGCGAGGCGAAGAAGTTGATCTTCGGCGCGCCGACAAAGCCCGCCACATAGACCGAGTTCGGATGGTCGTAGATCTCCTGCGGCGTGCCGGTCTGCACGATCCTGCCCATGTCCATGATCGCCAGCCGGTCGCCCATCTGCATGGCCTCGGCCTGATCGTGCGTCACATAGACGAACGTCGTTTTCAGCCGCTCATGCAGGCGGATGATCTGATCGCGCAGTTCTGTCCGCATTTTTGCGTCCAGGTTCGACAGCGGCTCGTCGAGCA
>OOBZ01000721.1_pt1 | contig 25204 bp, 19 predicted proteins | sample 1671601 | NCBI WGS metagenome assembly OOBZ01 (sample SAMN06348173, study PRJEB24527) | human gut metagenome | biome: human gut; feature: ankylosing spondylitis patient; material: feces | host: Homo sapiens | place: China | collected 2015-10
ACGATATTAAAAGAAAGGAAACGTGTGATAATTAACTTCCTAATTATCATACAAGCATTATATGACCAAAGTGAATTTTTATGATAGCATTGATGATTCAATGCTAAAGTTTGCAGTTATTATTGCAAAACATAATGGAAAATGGGTATTCTGTAAGCATAGAGAAAGAAGTACATGGGAAGTGCCAGGAGGACATAGAGAACAAGGTGAGGATATTCTTGAAACAGCAAAGAGAGAATTGTATGAGGAAACAGGAGCCATTAATTTTGAGATAAATCCGATATGTATTTATTCTGTGACGGTGCCAGACAACTTTAAGGGGAAAGAAACCTTTGGAAAGTTATTTTTCGCGGAGATACATACGTTTGAAAAAGATTTACATAGTGAGATAGAGAAAATAGCAATTATGAATGAACTACCGCTTAATTGGACATATCCGGAAATTCAACCAAGACTGATGGAAGAAGCGAGACAAAGAGGATTTTTGCCTAAGAAGGATGAAATAAAATGGTTATTTTTTGATGTTGGTTCGACGCTGGTTGATGAAAGTAGCGTTTATGAAGATAGGATGAAAAAAATAGCTGAATTATCTGGTATAACTCCGCAACAAATTTATGAACATGCGATATCATTGTACAGGAGAAATAAAAAAGGTGATTTAGAGATAGCAAAACAATTGAGGATAGAACTACCTAAATGGGAATCACAATATGAAAAGCTGTATACAGATTCAGAAGATTGCCTGAAAAGGTTAAGCAGAAATTATGAAATTGGTATAATCGCAAACCAACCATTAGGAACTTCTGAAAGATTAGAAAATCTCGGAGTGCGAAAATATATTGATTTAGTCATTGCATCAGCAGAAGAAGGTGTTTCAAAACCGGACAGACGTATATTTGAAATTGCTTTGGAAAGAAGTGGCTGTAAGCCGGAAAATGCTGTAATGATTGGTGACCGCATTGATAATAATATTGTACCAGCAAAACAGTTAGGAATGAAAACGATATGGATAAAACAGGGATTTGGAAGTTTGTGGACTGTAATGGACGAGAGTGAAAAAGCCGATATTGAAGTTAATAACTTATCTGACATTTTGAATTATCTATAGGAGGGAAAGTGAATGTTCAAGGTTGCTATACTACAAAAACGTTCTATTAATGAACAAATAGATAAGAATATTGAAACTATCATTATGGCAATGGAAGAGGCTTCGGAAAACCATGCAGATATTCTATTGTTGCCAGAATGTTTTATTACAGGATATGATTTGCCTATGTCATATGAAAAAAGCATTGCAGATAATGATATAAGAATTGCCAAAATATGTGAGAATGCTAAAAAATATAAAATAGGCGTAGTACTTACTGCGTTTACAAAAGGTAGTAAGCAGCCACAGAACTCAGCCTTTGTTATCAATAAATCGGGCAATATATTGATGAAATACTCTAAGGTGCATACCTGTGATTTCGCAGATGAAAGAGATGTTGAATCAGGGAAAGAATTTAAGGTGTGTGATTTTGAAGGAATACAATTAGGTATTATGATTTGTTATGACAGAGAGTTCCCAGAAAGTGCAAGAATACTGATGTTAAAAGGAGCTGAGGTTATTCTTGTCCCAAATGATTGCGGTTCTATGCAACCAAGACTCAGGGCACTTTCTACAAGAGCTTATGAAAATATGGTTGCAGTTGCTATGGCAAATCCGAATGGAGATAATGCTGGATGTTCCTGCGCATATAGTCCAATTTGCTGGGATAGAAATGGAAAATGTGTTGATAACACAGTTTTGCTGGCTGATGATAAAACTGAGGGAATTTTTTATGCGGAGTTTGATATGGAAGCTATTAGAGAATACAGGAATCGGGAAATGTTAGGAAACACATTTCGTAAGGTAGAAGCATACAGTCAGTTGTTAAGTAAAGAAATCAAGGAACCATTTATAAGGGATGGGCAGAATAGATAAGCCAAGGGGAGAGTGCTTTATGTCAGTAATGGGCGTGTTTCCCATAAGCAGGCAGTGGAGAAAGCATATCAGGAATATGATATTTTTAACAAGACACAGCCGATAGAATCTGATTTTGATAAGATAGTAAAAGGATTGGAAAAGAAAGAATAATTACTTTTTTGGATTATGTGATTATGATACAATTACGGAAAATAGTGTTTTATGAATCTGATCAATCGAATTTTTTGTGTAAAGGAGAACTTTATGAAAAAGATATTAGTGACAGGCGGAACAACTTTTGTAAGTAAATATGTGGCAGAATATTTTGTGAATGTGGGTTATGAAGTTTTTGTACTTAACAGAAATTCTAAGCCACAAGTTCAGGGTGTAAAACTCATTGAAGGAGATAGGCATAATTTGGGTGGTGTATTAAAGGATACATTCTTTGATGTTGTAGCGGATATAACAGCCTATAATGATAACGATATAATTGATTTTGTTAGGGAATTGGGTTCTTTTGATCAGTATATTATGATTAGTTCAAGTGCTGTTTATCCTGAGTATGGTGTTCAGCCATTCCTGGAAGAATCAGAGAAATCCGAAAATAAATTTTGGGGTTCATATGGAACCGATAAAATAGCAGCTGAAAAGGCATTACTTGAAAGAGTGAAAGATGCATATATATTAAGACCGCCTTATTTATATGGACCAATGAATAACGTGTATAGAGAGGCTTTTGTATTTGATTGCGCCTTGGCGGACAGAAAATTCTATTTACCTAAAGATGGCAGTATGAAATTACAATTCTTTCATGTAAAAGATTTATGCAGGTTGATGGAGGTAATAATTAAAGACAAGCCACAAGAGCGTATTTTAAATGTTGGTAATGTTGAAGCAGTTTCTATTAAAGATTGGGTCACAAAATGCTATGAAAGCTTAGGAAAAATACCGGATTTTGTAAATGTTTATGAAGATATTGAACAGCGAAATTATTTCAGTTTTTACAACTATGAGTACTATTTGGATGTATCGCGTCAAAACAAAATATACCCAGAAACCATATCATTAGAAGACGGATTGAGGGATAGTGTTAAATGGTATTTGGAACATAGCACAGAAGTTAATAAGAAACCTTATTTTAAATATATAAATGAAAATCTAGTGGAGGATTAATTACAAAAGCTATCAAAGATTATCAGCGATTAAAGAAAGATGAAGCAGATCGGTTAGCGATTGGATGGGATGTAAAGAGAGAACTTTCAAAAATAAACTATCGAATGATGTGGATATGTCATTGGTGGAAAAAGAATCCTATGAATATTATAAGAACGCATTAGAAACTGGTGAGCATATTGCATATCTGGTGTATGATAACGAAACCTTTATTGGCGCTGGTGGTGTCAGTTTTTATCGGGTTATGCCGACATATCATAATCCAACAGGTAAAAAGGCTTATATTATGAATATGTATACGGCACCGGCATATCGGAGACAGGGGATTGCATTTCATACATTAGATTTACTGGTAAAGGTTATAAGGAAACAGGGCGTATCACAGATTACTTTAGAGGCGACAGAGATGGGACGACCATTGTATGAAAAATATGGATTTGTAAAAATGGAAGATGAAATGGAGCTGATCAAATGACGAGAGTTTATTTCGTGCGTCACGCACAGCCGGAACACGAATGGGAAGAAGACAGGACAAGACCTTTGACGGAAGAAGGTAAGAAAGATTCTGCAATTGTTCTGGAATTTTTGAAGGATAAGAAAATAGATACGTTTTATTGTAGTCCGTATAAACGTAGTATGGATACCATTGCAGAGGCAGCAGATTTTTTTACAAAAGAGATTATAACAGATGAGAGATTGAGGGAGCGCGAAAAGGGACCTAATGGAAACAACCACGGAATGTTTCAGAAACGCTGGGCTGACCATAATTATCATGAAGAAGGTGGAGAGTCCATTGCTATGGTGCAAAACGTAACATAGAGGCACTGAATGAGATTTTATCAGATAATACGGATAAAGATATTGTTATAGGAACCCATGGTACTGCCCTTAGTACGATATTGAATTTTTATGACAATAATTTTGGATGTGAAGATTTTTTAAGAATTATTGACTGGATGCCATATATTATCGAACTGGACTTTGAAAGCAGCTGTAACGAAATGGAATCTGAATGTCCGATTTACAGTTTTAAGTTGATTGCCAAACAGGAACATTGTTATATAGAGAAGGAATTTAAAGGTAAGTAGCGTGCGGATAAAAAGTAATATTGTTTTCTCTATGGAAGGAATGTAGTTATGCAATATGCAAGAAAATTGAGAAAAGGCGACAAAGTAGCAATTGTAAGCTTGTCAAGTGGAATGCTCGGTGAAGAATTCTGCAGTCATAATATTGAGATTGGCGTAAAGAGATTAAAAGAATATGGTTTGGAGCCGGTATTTATGCCTAATGCTTTGAAGGGTATTGAATATTTGCAAGTTCATCCGCAAGCAAGGGCGAAAGATCTAAAAGATGCATTTCAGGATAATTCTATTGCAGGGATTATTTGTGCAATTGGTGGTGATGATACATATAGGCTTTTGCCTTATCTGATGGAAGATGAAGAGTTTATAAAAGCGGTAGAGGAGCATCCAAAATTATTTACAGGATTCTCAGATACTACGATCAATCATTTGATGTTTTATAAACTGGGCTTGTCTACTTATTACGGACCAAACTTTATTTGTGATTTGGGAGAAATTGCAGATGAAATGTTACCATATACCAAAAGGGCATTTGAGAGTTATTTGGAAGGTAATGAATCTGATGAAATTATATCCAGTGATACTTGGTATGAAGAAAGAGAAGATTTTTCAAGAGCCGCAATAGGAACAGAAAGAAAAACTCATAAGGAAGAACGTGGGTTTGAACTTCTCCAGGGAAGTGAAATTTTCCAAGGAGGATTATTAGGTGGATGTTTGGAAAGCCTTTATGATATATTGACCAATAGCAGATATGAAGATGAAAAGGAAGTTTGTGAAAGATATGATCTGTTTCCAAATAAGGAAGAGTGGATTGGAAAAATTCTATTTATAGAAACCTGCGAAGAAAAACCGACTCCTGAATTGTTTGAAAGAGAAGTGTTATTACTGAAAGAAAAGGGAGTATTTGACGTGGTAAAGGGTGTATTAGTTGGAAAACCACAGGATGAAGCTTATTATCAGGAATATAAAGATATTCTTATTAGAGTGATAGACAATGAGAAACTTCCGATTGTTTATAATGTGAATTTCGGACATGCTATGCCACGATGTGCGTTACAGTATGGTGCTGTTGCAAAGGTAGATATGAAGCAGAAAAAGATTTATGTGAATAGGTAGGAGCGAATACTATGGCTGTATCATATAACAAATTATGGAAAATATTAGTGGATAAAAAAATGAGCAAATCTGATTTGCGTAAAAAGGCAGAAATTGCTCCTAACACGATGACAAAATTACGTCGTGATGAAGAAGTAAGTCTTACAAAGGTTATTGATGTGGTATGTAAAATCATAGATGAAGTTTCATTTGCAGGGGCTGATTCCGTTATGCATGGCACGATAGAAAAAATGGCAGAACACTGACAAAAAGTTATGGAAAATTTTCCTGATGAATTTATAAGTTCATCAAAGTAGTGAAACTCATGCAGGAATATGTTATACTAAAGGCAGACAAAGCTGGAGGATATATGGATGAGCACCTGCAAGGCACTGTTATCTAAAATTACAAATAAAAATGCTTTTTACGAGCAGAAGGATGTGACACAGAATATTTTTGCGTTCCGTGTGGTGGGAATCTGCATTTTATTCTATTCGTTTGTGATGATTCTGAACTGCCTGCATATTTTTATCGTGGATCAGGCGATTTTTACCAGAGGCTATGTGGCGGCATGTGTGCTGGCGTTGATTTATGGATTGCTGCTTGTGAAGATGGGGCTTGAACACCCATTTACCAAGTATCTCAGCGTTACGGCCATCGGGCTGATCGTCATGGTCGCGAGTGCATCCCTTACCTACCATATGATCATTATTATGATGATCCCGATTATCATTTCAAGTATGTATACTTCAAAGAGACTGTCGGTTTATGCCTTTATATTTACAGTGGTTGTGATTACGATCAGTACTTATGTGGGCTATTATTTTGGGGTATGTGATGCAAACATGGCACTGCTGACGGCGACATCACTGGATCATCTGCAGAAGGATGGTGTGTTTTTGCTCAACAAAGTAAACGAAAATCCTGTGGTTACGCTGGCACTTTATTATGTGATGCCGCGATCGCTGATGGCGGTTGCATTTTATTATGTAAGTAACAGTGTAAACAGTATTGTGCGCAAGTCCATGGAAAATGCAATGCGTATGGTACAGGCGGCTTCCATGGATGATATGACGGGACTTTACAGCAAAAATAAACTGCTTGAAACAGTGGAACATATGGAGCCAAAAGAACGCCCGGTTGCGGTTATTTATTGGGATGTCAACCAGTTGAAATATGTAAACGATACGTTTGGCCATTTGTACGGAGACCAGCTGATTGCCAAAATTGCGGGATCCATTCGGGCAGCAGTGACGAGTGAGGAAACCAATGCTTACCGTTACGGTGGGGATGAATTTCTTATGATTATTCCGGATGGGACACAGGAGATTGCAGAAGATGTCATTGAAAAGTGGAGGCAGGTGATGAAGCCGATTCAGAAAAACAGTGAGATTCCGGTATCTGCCTCCGTGGGATATGCCGTGGGAAAATATGAAAATATAATGGAACTGATCGAGATCGCAGATCAGAGAATGTATAAGGACAAACAAATACGCCGCCAGTAGCGGCGTATTTTATGGCTCAGAGGGATAACAGAACCGAAAAGGGGGTAGAGAAAATTTGAAAACAAACAAATATGAAATAGATATGTGCAATGGTTCGATCATGGATAAACTGATCTCGTTTGCACTCCCACTCATGCTGTCTGGAATTTTACAGCTGATGTTCAATGCGGTTGATATCATTGTTGTGGGGCATTTTACGGGAAAACAGGCACTGGCGGCAGTGGGATCGACCACGGCACTCATCAACGTGTTCACCAATCTGTTTATCGGAATTTCGCTGGGGGCTAACGTGCTTGCGGCACGTTTTTTTGCGTCCGGCAGGGAAAAAGAAATGTCAGACACGGTACATACCGCCATTCTGCTGGCACTGATCAGCGGAATTCTCATGGCAGGAATCGGGGTAATCAGTGCAAAAGGTGCGCTGCTTCTTATGGGAACGCCGGACAATGTCATTGCACAGTCAACCCTTTACATGCGGATTTATTTTCTGGGAATGCCGTTTTTTATGCTCTATAATTATGGGGCAGCGATTCTGCGTGCGGTGGGAGATACCAAGCGGCCGTTGTTGTTTCTGGTGATTTCCGGATGTGCCAATGCGCTGCTGGATCTGATTCTTGTGATCGGTTTTCATCTGGGTGTGGCAGGCGTAGCTACTGCGACGATTACGGCACAGATGATCTCCTGCATTCTGGTTTTGTTATGCCTGTACCGCACCGACAGCTGCTATCAGCTGCGCTTTTCGAAGCTGAAAATAAAAAAGGTTTATCTGCTGCAGATTTTTCAGGTGGGAATTCCTGCCGGGATTCAAAGTACGGTTATTAACTTTTCAAACGCGCTGCTGCAGTCTTCCGTGAATTCCTTCGGAGATACGGCGATGGCGGGGTATACAGCGGCAAATAATATTTTGGGATTTTTGTATATGTCGGTAAATTCCATTACACAGGCATGTATGAGTTTTACGAGTCAGAATTATGGTGTGGGAAAATATAAACGTATGGATCGTGTGCTGATCGACTGTCTGATTCTTACGGTCAGTGTTTCCCTGTTGCTGGGATGTGGCGCATGGTTTTTCGGACCGCAGGTACTTAGTATATATACGAGAGAAAAGGATGTGATCGAGAGCGGCATGGAGATTCTTGCCATTACAACAGTGCCGTATTTTCTGTGTGGCATTATGGATTTGTTTCCCGGAGCACTGCGGGGGATGGGACATTCGGCAGTGCCGATGATCCTGTCGGTGATCGGTACGGTCGGAACGAGAATTCTCTGGATTTTTGGATTTTTCCCACATCACAGATCGTTGTACTTCCTGTTTATTTCTTATCCGGCATCCTGGATCATCACGATTGTGATGCAGGTCATCTGTTTTTATTTTGTGAGAAAAACGGTGCGCAGGGAATTGATGCGGGGATAAAACGCAGCGTAAAAAATGTGCCCAAAAATCGGAAACGATTTTTGGGCATTTAGTTTCTTGAAGGAAGAGAGAGAACATGCTACTATAATGGAAACTGAAATGAAGAAAATAGTTTCCTTCCGGCAGAAAGGATGAAAAGAATGAATAAAGAACTGAAAGAGAACATTATGCAGGGAACTTTGCAGGCATTCAATCAAAAGGGTTTGAAATTTACGATGGATGATATTGCAAAGATTTTAGGGATCAGTAAAAAAACGATTTATCAGGTGTTTCGTGATAAGGAGGCTTTGTTTCTGGAAACGGTGGACTATTTGTTTGACCGGATCAAGGACAGTGAGCAGAAGATCGTAGAGAATCCGGAGATGGACACCCTGCAAAAGATTCACACAATCCTTGGTGTGATGCCGGAATGTTATCAGGATGTGGATTTTCGACAGTTATATCAGTTAAAAGAAAAATATCCGGAGATTTATCATCAGGTGGAAGTACGGCTCGAAACAGGCTGGGAAACGACCATTGCCCTGTTGGAACAGGGCATGCAGGAAGGTGTGATCCGTCCGGTCCGGATTCCGATTTTAAAGATGATGCTGGAAGCATCGTTAGAGCAGTTTTTCCAGCGCGATATCCTGCTGCAGAATGAAATTACTTATGTGCAGGCATTGCAGGAGGTTGTCGGGATTCTGATGTATGGAATTGCTTCGGAGAGGTAAAACGAAAGGGGAGCATAAAGAAGCATGGAGAGGTTGTATTGGAACAATGACTGGAAATTTGCCGAAACATGGGAAGAAGCCATGAAAGAGGCAGTATATCCGGAAAATGAGATGGAGGATGTGCGGCTGCCGCATACCTGCAAAGAGCTTCCGTATCATTACTTTGATGAGCATGCGTATCAGATGCTGTGTGGATATCGCAGACATTTTATGGCGCCGGAAGCGTGGCAGGGGAAAAGTGTGGAACTGACCTTTGAGGGAGTGGCGCATGATGCGGTTGTTTATGTCAATGGGACAGAAGTGAAAGCGCACCATTGCGGTTATACGGCATTTTTTGTGGAAATTGCAAAATACCTGAAATATGGGGAGGACAATGTACTTGCGGTGCGTGTCGACAGCCGGGAAAATTTGAATATTCCGCCGTTCGGATATGCCATAGATTACATGACTTTTGGCGGGATGTATCGTGAGGTTTATGTGCAGGTGAGAAATAAGACACATCTCGCAGATGTATTTATCAAGCCACAGATACATCCTCTGCAGGTGACTACAGAGATTACGGTACAGAATATTTCGGATGGGATAACGTTGCAGCAGGAAATCCGCAAAAAAGGCGAGGGTGCATATAGTCCCCTGGGAAAAAAGCCGGTAAAACAGACAAATGTGCAAACCGTTTTTCCGGTGCAGGAGATCCGTTTGTGGGAGCCGGAAAATCCATATTTGTATGAAATCCGTACGAGTTTGTGGAAAAATGGGGAAATGATAGATGCGCGTGTGGATATCACAGGGTTTCGGGAGGCCGGATTCCGAAAAGATGGTTTTTATCTGAACGGAAAGAAACTGCGGCTTCGTGGGTTAAACCGTCATCAGAGTTATCCGTATGTGGGATATGCAGCGCCGGCATCCATGCAGATTTTCGATGCCGATATTCTCAAAAAAGAACTTGGCGTGAATGCTGTGCGCACTTCCCATTATCCGCAGTCGCAGGATTTTATCCGTCGTTGTGATGAAATCGGTCTGCTTGTGTTTACCGAGTTTCCGGGGTGGCAGCACATCGGGGGTGAAGAATGGAAGCGGCAGGCGGTGCAGAATTTAAAGGAAATGATCGTGCAGTACCGCAATCATCCTTCCATTATTCTCTGGGGTGTGCGGATTAATGAGTCGCAGGATGACGATGTTTTTTACAGGGAAACAAACCGGGTGGCACATGAACTGGACGATACACGTGCAACCGGCGGAGTGCGGATGCTAAAGAAAAGCCATCTTCTGGAGGATGTTTATACATACAACGATTTTCTTCACGATGGCAGACATCCGGGGTGTAATCCGAAACGAAAAGTTACACCGGATATGAAAAAACCGTATCTGATCAGTGAGTATAACGGGCATATGTTTCCGACCAAGCCGTTTGACGATGAGGAACACCGGACGGAGCATGCAATCCGTCATGCAAATGTATTAAATGCGGTGGCACAGGAGCCGGATATTGCAGGAAGTTTTGGCTGGTGTATGTTTGACTATAATACGCACAAGGATTTTGGCAGTGGTGACCGGATCTGTTACCATGGCGTGATGGATATGTTCCGCAACCCGAAACTTGCGGCGGCGGTGTATAGCAGTCAGCAGGAAGATACACCGGTTTTAGAACTGAGTTCTTCGATGGATATCGGAGAGCATCCGGGCGGAAACCGCAGCGGAAACTGGATGATTACAAATGCGGATGCCGTGCGGATGTACAAAAACTCTAAATTAATCAAAGAGTATCATCGGGAGGACTCCCCATATCGTGCACTGGCGCATGGACCGATTCCTGTGAATGACTTTATCGGAAATGCGATTGTCGAAAATGAGCCGATGAAACCGAAACAGGCCAGACTGATGGGGCAGCTGCTTAACATGACGGCGTATTACGGGCTGAACAATCTTCCGGCAAAGTTCTACCTTCTGGCATTGCGACTGATGGTCTGCTATCACATGAAACCAAAGGATGCGGTTGCGCTTTACACACGTTATGTCGGGGACTGGGGGACGACTTCCACGGTCTATAAGTTTGAGGCTGTCAGGGACGGAAAAGTGGTAAAGACCGTGATCAAGGAGCCGATGCAGCAGGCACATCTGGAGGTGAAGGTAAGTGCACATAACCTGACCGAAGGCAGAACCTATGATATGGCGGCGGTTCGTATCCGGGCACTGGATGAAAATGGAAATGTGCTGGGATTTTTCAATGAACCGGTGCAGTTTGAAGTGAAAGGTGTTCTGGAACTGATCGGTCCAAAGACCATATGTTTACAGGGAGGTATGGGCGGTACTTATGTAAAGACGACCGGACAGGCAGGAGAAGGAATTTTGACAATTGAAAATGCGCAGACGGGGAAAATCTGTGAACATTTTCAGGTGGCACGGGAAGAGTAAGGGGGAAATACAATGAAATTATCAGCAAAAGAAAAAACGGCATTCGGCCTGGGGGCTGTCGGAAAAGATATGGTATATATGCTTTCGGCGAGCTATATTCTGTATTATTACCAGGATGTTCTCGGAGTAAGTGCGATGGCAATGGGAATTATTCTCATGGCAGCGCGGGTGTTTGATGCATTTAACGATCCGATTATGGGAGTGATTGTTGCAAAAACCAGAACACGCTGGGGAAAATTCCGTCCATGGCTTCTGGTTGGAACCCTGTGCAATGCGATCGTGCTGTATCTGATGTTTGCCGCACCGCCGGCATGGAATGGAAGTGGTATTGTGGCATATGCAGCCATTACCTATATTGTGTGGGGAGTCACTTATACCATGATGGACATTCCTTTCTGGTCGATGATTCCGGCATTTACAGAAGGCGGAAAAGAGCGCGAAAATTTAACAACTATGGCGCGTTCCTGTTCGGGTGTCGGTTCCGCTCTCGTCACGATTATTACGATGAAATGTGTGTATATGCTGGGACAGGGAAATGAGCGCACGGGTTTCCGCTGGTTTGCACTTATTGTTGCGGTATTGTTTGTGCTGTTTATTACGATCACCTGTCTGACGATCCGGGAAAAATCCACGGTTCATATGGAAACACCGACCGTACGGCAGATGTTTTCGGCGCTGATTCACAACGATCAGGCAATGACGGTTGTCATCACCATTGTACTGATTAACTGCTCTTTGTATATTACGTCCAATCTGCTGTTGTATTTTTTCAAGTATGATGTGAGTGGGGAGAGCTGGTATAACAGCTATACACTTTTTAGTACATTTGGCGGAGCGGTACAGATTTTGTCCATGATGGTATTGTTTCCGCTGCTGCGGAAGTTTATGAGCAGTATCCGTGTGTTCTACCTGAGTTTTGGAATGGCAATCGCAGGGTATGCGATTCTGCTTGTGCTGATGATTGGCGGTCATACTGCGCTTGGAGCCCTGGTGGTGCCGGGATTTTTGATCTTTGCGGCATTTGGCATGCTGACCGTGCTTACCACAGTATTTCTGGCAAATACGGTAGATTATGGGGAAATGAAAAATCACCGCCGTGATGAAAGTGTGATTTTTTCCATGCAGACGTTTGTTGTGAAACTGGCTTCGGGAGTTGCCGTGCTGATCGCAGCGATCTGTCTGTCTCTCTGTAACCTCAAGCAGGATACAAGTGCGGCGGTTGTTGCGCGTGCAGCGGATTCTTCGGTGCTGGGACTGCGGCTGACGATGGCGGGAATTCCGATGATCGGTCTTTTCATCGCGGTATTGGTATTTCGGAAAAAATATATTTTGACAGAGAAAAAGCTGCAGGAGATTAATGCAGCAATTAAAAATCAGGAGAACTGCTAAAAGAAAGGATGACAGCTATGATTCGTAAAATTGGACAGGCATTCGTACTGGATACGGCACATACAACATATGCATTTTCCATTCTGCCGGGGGGACATCCGGAGCATCTGTATTACGGGAGAACTATTCATATCGAGCATCCGGATGATCTTGAAATTCTTGTGGAAAAGCATGTGTTTGCACCGGGAAATGTGAATATCTGTGAAAAAGAGCATGCCGGTTTTTCGCTGGAGGATGTGCGGCTGGAAATGTCTTCGTACGGAAAGGGTGATATCCGTGAGCCGTTTGTTGAGGCCATTCTTTATGATGGGGCAAAGACTCTGGATTTCCGCTATGAAGATGCCGTTATTACCGGGAAAAAAGATGCGCTGGACGGACTTCCGGGTTCCTATGGAAGTGCGGGAGAAGTGCAGCAGCTGTGTGTGACAATGGTGGACCGGCAGTATGATCTGAAGCTGTTGCTCTACTACTATGTCTATGAGGCGGCAGATGTGATCGGACGGAGTGCGAAGATCGTCAATGCCAGCAGTCAGGATGTACAGCTTACCCGTCTGATGAGTCTGCAGCTGGATTTTGATGACAGTGATTATATTTTTACGACATTTCGCGGCGCATGGGCGCGGGAGATGCACCGCTGTGACCAGACGCTGACCGGTGGCAGAATTGTCAATGATTCTTTTACCGGAACCACATCGAGCCGGGCAAATTCGTTTGTGATGCTGAGCCGTCCGAAAACGGGAGAAGATCAGGGAGACTGTTACGGATTTCATCTGATCTACAGTGGAAATCACTGTGAGACTGCGGAGGTCAGCAGTTTTGGAAAACTCCGGCTTCTTACGGGGATCAATCCACGGGAATTTTCGTGGAAACTGGAGCCGGGAGCACAGTTTCAGGCACCGGAGGCCTTTATGACCTATGCACCGGATGGATGGGGAGGCATGAGCCGGCGGATGCATGCGTTTATCCGGGAGCATATCGTGCGCGGATATTGGAAAAACAGGCCGCGCCCGGTACTTTTAAACAGCTGGGAGGCCTGCTATTTTGATATCAGTGAGAGCAGGCTCTTAAAGCTGGCAAAGGCGGGAAAAGATGCCGGAATCGAATTGTTTGTGGTGGATGACGGCTGGTTTGGCAGACGAAACGATGACACTTCTTCATTGGGAGACTGGGTGCCGAATACAAAAAAACTGCCCGGCGGCTTATCGCGCCTTGCCAAAAAAATTACAGATCTGGGGCTTTCTTTTGGGATCTGGGTAGAGCCGGAGATGGTCAGTGTGGACAGTGACCTTTACCGGAAGCATCCGGACTGGACCATTGAAATTCCCGGAAAACCACATGCAGAAGGACGAAACCAGAGAATTCTGGATCTTGGCAGGAGAGAAGTGCAGGAGTATATCATTGCCAGTATGACAAAGGTCTTTTCTTCGGCACCGGTTTCTTATGTGAAGTGGGATATGAACCGGACGTTTTCCGATTATTATTCACAGAGCCTGCCGGCCGCACAGCAGGGAGAGGTGGCACATCGTTATGTGCTGGGACTGTACCGGTGCATGGAGGAACTGACCTGTCGTTTTCCAGAAATTTTATTTGAAGGGTGTGCAGCAGGCGGAAACCGTTTTGATCCCGGCATTTTGTGCTATTTTCCGCAGATCTGGGGAAGCGATGACACAGATGCCTGTTGCAGGGCGGACATACAGACAAATTACAGTTACGGGTATCCGCTCTCGACGGTGAGTGCACATGTATCTGCGTGTCCGAACCATCAGACGCTGCGCCGGACACCGCTTACGACCCGCTTTGCAGTTGCCGCATTCGCAGTGCTGGGGTATGAATGTAATTTCTGTGACTGTACCAGAGAGGAACTTGAGGAGATCAGGGCTCAGATTGCACTGTACAGGAAGTGGCGTAGTGTATTGCAGCAGGGCACATTTTATCGTGGGCGGACATTTGCTGACGGAAATCTCACAGAATGGACCTGTGTTTCAGAAGATCAGACACAGGCAGTCGGCATGCTGATGCAGAAACTTGCGGAACCGAATACACAGTTTCATGCGTATTATCCCAAAGGACTTGCAAAAGAGAAACGGTACCATTTTACCAACCGCGCGTTAACGTACAGTATTCTGGAGTTTGGGGATCTGGTCAACACGGTTGCTCCGGTACATATCCGCCCGGATTCTGTGACACATCATCTGCTGGCAAAATTTGTAAAGATGGATGGGGAAAAGGAGGATTTCTGTGCATACGGGGATGCCCTGATGTATGGAGGTGTACATTTGCACCCGGCATTCGGAGGCACCGGGTATAATGAGAACGTACGGTATTTTCCGGATTTTGCGTCTCGTTTGTATCTGATGGATTGCAATTTATAGCCGAAAAGTGCTATGATACAAAGGAGCAATTCAGGCAGGACAGGAGATAAGAAAATGCAGAAACGAAAAAACAGATGGTACATAGCCGTTGCAGCAGTTGTAATTTTAGCAGTTGTTCTGGTATTGGCAGTTGTGCTGGGGAAAAAGGGAAAGAACAAAAAAGATCCAAAGATGATTGAGCCGACGCAGCAGGAGCAGGCATCGGAAATACCGACGGAAACAGAGGAAGTATTTGATTATTCCGCTACGGAGACCGCAGAGACAAAATCGCTTCCGAAGTCCGTTGTCAGCAAGCAGGGAATTCTCATTGATGTGGATGCTGGAACGATTCTGGCCGGAAAAGATGCATTGAAACGTATGATTCCGGCATCTATGACCAAAATCTTTACCGTGCTGGTAGCAGCGGAAAATATTAAGCCAGAGCAGCTGGACGAGCTGGTTACCATCAGTATTGATGCCACAGATTTCAGTTATAGTAATGACTGCAGCAATACCGGATACGAAGTGGATGAGCAGGTAACGGTAAGGGATCTGTTTTATGGAACCATTTTGCCATCAGGGGCAGATTCTGCGGTTTCTCTGGCAACTTATGTGGCCGGTTCACAGGAAGCATTTGTGGATATGATGAATCAGGAACTGGAAAAAATGGGATTGTCGGAGACCACACATTTTACCAACTGTGTCGGCATATACAATGATGACCATTACAGTACGCCGTATGATATGGCAATGATTTTAAAAGCCGCAATGGACAATGATCTGTGCAGGGAAGTTCTTGGAACGCGAACCTATACGACATCAAAATCCAAACCACATCCAGATGGGATTACAATATCCAACTGGTTTTTGCGGAGAATTGAAGATAAGGATACACACAGTGAAATTATCGGGGCAAAGACTGGCTTTGTGAATCAGTCCGGAAGCTGTGCGGCAAGTATGGCACAGACACCGGATGGAAAAGAGTATATCTGTGTGACTGCAGGATCCACCAGCAGCTGGCGCTGTATCTATGATCATGTGGATATTTACGATGCGTTTCTGCCGGAGACGGCACAGCCTTTTGAAAGTGAAGAGGTAACACAATAAAAAAGGAACAGCGAAAGCTGTTCCCTGTTGTTTAAAGAATGATGATATTGGCACAATTGATATCTTCTCCAAGGTTGTAAACATTACCGCTGGTAAGCCCGACAACCACAGGACGGAGAATATAGTGCGGAATATTTTTGACCACGCGCGCCTGTTCACCGTTACTTAGCTCCACGATGCTGTCTACCGGATATAGAATCATGCTTTCAAGGAAGCTCTTCATGGCAGTTATGTCGAGTTCCATGGTCATGGACATAATCATTTCCACGGCATCTCTCTGGGAATAGGCTTTTTTATAGGGGCGTTCGGTAACCAGGGCATCATAGATATCCGCTACGGACAGAATCTTGGCATAGGGGCAGATTTTCTCCGCAGACACACCCATCGGGTATCCGCTTCCATTGATCTTTTCATGGTGTTGCAAAACACCAAGGCAGACAGCCGGAGAAAATTCCGCATGATCCTTGATCATGTTGTAACTGTATGTCGAGTGCTGCCGCATAATGGCAAATTCGTCATCATTGAGTTTGCCCGGTTTGTTTAAGATAGCATTTGGAATTTTGGTTTTTCCAATGTCGTGCAGCAAACCACAGACACCGATTTCCCGTACTTCTTCGGGAGAGAGTCCCTGCTGCTTGGCAACGATCATGGAAATGGTTGCTACATCCACGCTGTGTTTGAATGTGTATTCGTCACTGGTTTTGAGCGTGGAGATATCAATTGCGATGGCATCATTGCTTTTAATGGAACGCATCAGGTCATCGGCAATGCTCTCTGTGGTGGCAACCATTTCCTCGGAGGTTGTATTGTTGTAGATAAACTGGATACCGGTAGAGACACGTTCACGGATACTGGCAGAAAGAGTAACTTTTGCGCGGTCTTCGGTACGGAGCCGTTCGATATTTTTTTCTGCTTTTGGAGAAGCAGGAACCTGTTCTGGGTTTTCCTCTTCTTCCCCCTCCTGGATGTAAACAGACATAATACCCAGTTTCAACAGGGAATCAATCATATAATCATCCAGTTCGGCACCTCTGGCAACGAGATTACGTCCCAGACGGTCAACGACCGGATGATCGAGCTTCATGCCCGGTTTTAATTGTCTTGTTCTCATGTACTTTCGTTTTATCATATTTATATTTTACTATTTGTTGGATATTTTTCCAAGTTTTTTTGGAAAACTTTAGGAGAAATTTAGGAGAAATGATATGCTTCCACAACTTTTTTTAGATCGAATGAAACAAATGCTGGAGGAAGAATACCCGGCATTTCTAAACAGTTACGAAGATGCGCGTTATCAGGCACTGCGGATCAATCCGTCAAAAACCGACACAGACCGGTTTACAGAGGAGACTTCCTTTCACCTGCAGCCGGTGCCGTGGGAAGCGAACGGGTTTTATTACGAAAAGGAAGATCAGCCGGGAAAACATCCGTATCACGAGGCGGGCGTGTACTATATTCAGGAGCCGAGTGCCATGGCACCGGCTGCATATCTGGATGTGCAGCCGGGCGAAAAAGTTCTGGATTTATGTGCGGCACCGGGGGGCAAAAGTACACAGATTGCGGCAGCGATGCAGGGAAAAGGGCTCCTTGTCAGCAATGAGATTCATCCGGCGCGGGCAAAGATTCTTTCCGAGAATATGGAACGGATGGGTGTAAAAAATGTGATGGTGACAAACGAGAGTCCGCAGACACTTGCGGGAATGTTTACGGAATATTTTGACCGGATCATGGTAGATGCCCCGTGTTCCGGGGAGGGAATGTTTCGTAAAAATGAGCAGGCATGTGAGGAGTGGAGTCCTGAAAATGTTCAGGTCTGTGCGGCGCGGCAGCAGGAAATTCTTGCATGTGCGGCCACCATGCTCCGGCCGGGAGGACGTATGGTTTACTCTACCTGTACCTTTGCACCGGAGGAAAACGAGGGAACGATCAGCCGTTTTCTGGAACAGCATCCGCAGTTTCATATTGTGCCGGTGAAAAAATATCCGGGAATGGCAGACGGTGTAGCGGCATGGACAAAACATCCGGCAGCGGAGATAGGAGATACGATCCGGTTATTTCCGCATCATCTGCACGGAGAGGGACATTTCGTTGCGGTTCTGGAAAAAGAGGGAACCGTTTCGGAAAATTACCGGGGATATTGTGCGAATGGAGAAGAAAAACCGCTGGCAAAGGGAGAAGCAAAAGCGTATCTTGCAGGATTACAGGAGTTTCTTGGAAAGATACCGGCAGATGATGCCGGGAGGCTGTTTCTTTTTGGAGAGCAGCTGTATCTGATGCCGGAACATATGCCGGCAACCAGACGGCTGCATGTGCTGCGTCCGGGCCTGCATCTTGGCACAGTTAAAAAGAACCGGCTGGAACCGGCACACGCACTGGCGCTTGCAATTTCTCCGCAGGAAGCATGCCACAGCTGGAATCTGTCTGTGGACGAAGCACGCGCGTATCTGGCCGGGCAGACGTTTCCGGCAGAAGGGGAGAAGGGCTGGTATCTGATCACGGTAGATGGATACAGCCTCGGCTGGGGCAAACTTGCGGGTTCTGTGATGAAGAATCACTACCCGAAGGGGCTGCGGAAGCTGCTCTAAAAGAAGCAAGATAGGAATAAAGAATTAACACAAGGGCAGTTTTTAAACTGCCCTTGTTTTGTCGGATTATATACTGTGACCGCCGCCACCACCGGAGTGACCGCCGCCGCCACCACCGCCGCCGGAATGGCCACCACCGCTGCTGCCGGAAGATACCGGACTGTAAGTACGTGACTGGCGGATGAATTGTGTGCGTGGGTTATTGATCTGCATCTGTGCATACAATCCGGTCATCACCTGTCTGCGGTCTGCCTTGTGGGAACGTGAACTCCACAGCGCGAAAAAGAGATTGAGAAACAGTGCAGCAACAATGGCCAGCAGCGCACTGCAGAGGTAGCGCATCGGTTCTGCAATCCGTTTGCCCTGCATCAGCGTTTCGATCTGGGCAAAGACCTTGTATGCACAGGTATAATAATCCTTATCGCGCGCGTAGGTATAAGTGTTATCGGTAATTGAACGTGCGCGGGAATTGGTGATGATTTTGTGCGCCTGTCCATCGCTGTAGAGATAAATCTCATTCAGGCAGCGGTCAATGACGAAGATCGTACCGTTGGAATGTGGACCAAAGACATCATCGAAATAATCTGCAGCAAAATCTTCGGTGGAAGATTTACTGTGTCCGGTTGTGGTTACAAAAGCTACATTACAGTATGCGGTCAGATCATACAGCTGCTTTTGCAGACTGTTTTCCTGGGAGTCTGTCAGAAAATCGGCAGAATCATCCAGCACATAAACGTAGCCGGTTTCCTCATTGGAAGCGGAAACTGCGGATGCACAAACCGGTATGGTGCTGGCGGAGAGTATCAGACAAAATACAAATGCCGTAAGGATATGTTTTATTTTACGCACGGTCATCACCTCCCTGTTTGTCAAATTGTGGCAGCCGGCGGGTGGACAACAGATTATACGCATGGATAATACTGATGAACGACACGAGGATGGCAGCCATGGAAAGAATTGCGGCTCCGTAATAGTAGAGATCCGATACCGGATGCAGGAACCATACCCCAAACGAAAGTACCACAGCACAAAGCGGAAGAATCCAGCCAAGCGGATTCGTTTTTGCGGCTGGCTCCGGCTGGGCTTCAGGGGTTTTCGGTTTGTCTGCAGCAGAAGCTTTCTTCGATTGGATGAACATTTTGCCCCGGTCATTTGCCCCGGTATCTTTTTGGTGGATAGAAACGCATTCGTAACAATAGACACCGATGGAAAGCAGTGACAAAAGCAGGGTAGTCATTACCAGGGAAGAGGGCTGTAAAAATGCCGACCATGCCAAAAGAGCAAAGATCGGAATTGCCAGAAGCAGCGAACCGAGCAGATAACGCTTCGGATCAATCGGGATATCCGCAACGACCAGTCCGGTCTGTCCGTTGACCGTTGCATAAGCGACACGGTCTTTTTTGCGGTAGGATAGAAACCATACCGGAAACATGGTACTGTCGATGGTTTCTGTTTTTGTATGGAGCTGTTCAGGACGGATGGTATCCATGGTAAAACCGGCAAATGTCCCGTCAGAAGCAATACGCTCGGTTGTTTCCGCAGATGCAGTGTATTCGGCATCGCCCTGATATACTTTTGCATCCACATCGGAAGTGTCCGCGTAAAATCCGCTTAAATAGGCGGGGGTAAAGGCTTTCATGCCTTTTAAATTATAAGGAGCCAGTTCTTCACTGATATTGTCATCAAAAGAGGATGAGGCATCATAGGAAAGACCTTTGTAGTAGGCATCCAGATCCCCGGTAAGTGCGTAGTGATCGGTAATAATATAATCACCGCGGCGGGAAGTCTTTTTTCCATTGAGCGAGAGAGAACCTTTCTGGGAGATATAAAATGCCCAGTACGGCATGTAAATTCCGCGGAAACTATCGATATAAGAAGGATCGCGGAGTTCTTTTGGCGCAAAAATGGAATGTTTCATACGGCGTGCGTACGCTTCCTTACACTGTTCCTTTGTCTTCTGGAACGGAATAATATAATTGGGCCGTTTTTCGTGACTGATTCTGCTGTAAAGAATCGTGGAGGCTCCGCAGAAACTGCAGAAACCGGCTGCAGCATTGTCGGTGCTTAAGATTTCACCGCCACACTGTGGACAGGTAAAGATCGTGACCTCGTAATCGCCGTCGAATGTCTTTGATTCTTCGGCATCACTTGTTTTCCCGTCAAAATCATAAGGATCAAACAGTGTGTGACAATGCTCGCATGAGAGTTGCTGGGAAGGAATGTCAAATTTGAGATTTCCTCCGCAGTTTGGACATGATAGCATAGTGTTTTCCCTTTCCAAAACATTTTCCTTTGTAACTATTTTATTCTAGCATTGTGGAAATATTTTTACAATGGGTTTAAAGTCATAGAGCCTGAAAATGCTGATTTACACGGATTTTACAGACTTTACGCAAATTTACAGCAATTTTACAACATTACGGAAATTTTACACAGAGTTTACATTCTGGGATGGTTTGATTTTACACTCCGATGATAAACTTATTACAATCTCAGAAAAAAAGTATACGGAGTGTAAAGTTTATGAAAAGAAATGGGGAGGAACCATAAGTGAACGAGACGATGAAAATTATTTTCGGACTGGTCGGAGGTCTGGCAATCTTTATTTACGGCATGAATATGATGAGCGAGTGCCTGCAGAAAGCAGCAGGGGAAAAGATGAAGAAAATCCTTGCCCTGCTTACAAAAAATCCGATTCTTGGTGTGCTTGCGGGAGCTTTGACGACCGCAGTGTTACAGAGCAGCAGCGCAACAACGGTTATGACAATCGGCTTTGTCAGCGCAGGACTGATGTCGCTGCCACAGGCGATCTCCATTATTCTCGGTGCCAATATCGGTACGACCATGACGGCACAGATTATTGCATTTAAAATAACGGATTATATTTATCTGTTCATTTTTGCGGGATTTCTTATTTCTTTTGTATCAAAAAAGGAAAAGGTGAAAAATATCGGACAGACAATTTTCGCATTTGGTTTGTTATTCCTTGGAATTGAGACGATGGGCGATGTCATGAAACCATTGGCATCCAGTGCATTCTTTGTCAACATGATTGGAAAAGTATCCCATATTCCGATTCTTGGGGTATGCGTGGGTGCTGTTATGACACTTGTTGTACAGAGCAGCAGTGCAACGATTGCCGTATTACAGAATTTTGCAGCCCAGGCAGGACCGGACGGTGTGACCAGTATCATCGGACTGGCAGGTGCCATCCCGATTCTGTTGGGAGACAATATCGGTACAACGATTACCGCAGTGCTGGCATCTATCGGACAGCCAAAAGATGCCAGAAGGACGGCGTTTGCCCATTGTGTATTTAATATTTCGGGAGCAATTTTATTCCTGTTTCTTGTAAAACCGTATGCAGCCCTGATTCAGTTCATTTCGCCGAAGGGAAACGAAATTGATGTGATTTCACGGCAGATTGCAAATGCCCATACCGGATTTAACCTTGTCATGACGCTGATCTGGATTCCGCTCATTCCTCTGATGGTAAAGATTGTGATGAAACTTGTACCGGATGGAAAGGGAAAGGAAACGGAAGTCGAAGTAGATGAAAATCCGAAATATCTGGACAACAAGCTGATTGCACAGCCGGCAGCAGCATTGCAGCTGGTGGCAAAAGAAGTAATGTACTGTGCAAAACTTGTAGATGAAATGATCGGAAAACTGCAGTACAGAAACGGAAAGATTGATAAAGAAAATGCAGAACTTGTAGAAGAAAAGGCGAAAATACTGCAGAAGCTGTATGCTTCGGTCAATGATTATTTTGCATCACTGTATTCCGGAGGTGTGCTGACCGAGGAACAGGCATCACAAAGTGCCGGTATGCAGTACATTCTCTGTGATATTGACCGGATCGGGCAGCTGACGAGGGAAATCATGGAAACCGTGGCAAAACAGAATAAAGGAAAACATAAGTATTCCAAAGATGCTTTGAAAGAACTGAAAAAGGCAATGGAACAGATCCAGATGATTTTCGGAAGCTGCATTCAGGCGATTTCCGGGGATGTGAATATGGATATCAAAGAACTGATGCGGCAAAAAGAAGACATCATGCAGCTGGGTGAAAAAATGCGCAAAAACCATATTGCCAGAGTGGGAAAGGGAAAGTGCGATTCCAAACTTACCATTCCGTTTAATGATGTGCTCCATAATATTGACCGGATTGGAAACAGTTGTGTAAACCTTGTGGAGGTAGCAAAGGAAAATGTAACTATGCAGGCATTTTTTGCAGAGGATTAGGGCATGCAATAAATAAAGCTGTCAGTAATAACGGTTCGCGGAAATCTGCGAACCGTTATTTTTATACAGGTACATAACTCTGATCCACATGAATCATAAACTGGTAGTTTCCTTCGATTTCCTGAAGCTTGTTTTCAATTTTTTTCTTCAGGTCTTCCGGACGGATCCGCATACCATAGGGGATGACCGCGTCAAAGGCAATGCTGGTGTGGGTATCGCAGTTGATCAGGCGGAAATCGTGGATGGTAATACGGCGGTCAATTTCAAGAACCTTTTGTTCTACCTGCTGCTGCATCTGGGCAATTGCAGCATTATTGGTTTCAATCGGATCCATGTGGATGACGGCTTCACATCCGAGTTTCTGATCCAGCTCCCGTTCAATGTGATCAATCATGTCATGGAGCTGAAAGACATCTTCGTCCCCCGGAACTTCCAGATGCAGGGTGATCATGCGGCGGCCGGGACCGTAGTCATGTACGATCAGATCATGGATACCGTGTACTTTGGGATGGGACATGACAATGGCACGGATTTCCCGGACAAATGTCTGGTCCGGAGCTTTTCCGAGAAGCGGATCCATGGTGTCTTTGACCGCTTTTATTCCGGCATAGAGGATGAAAATGGCTACCAGCAGACCGCCAAATCCATCGACATTGATGGATGTCAGGCGCATAATAATCATGGCTGCCAGAACCACAGAGGTGGCAATGGTGTCGGAAAGCGAATCCATGGCGGTCGCTTGCATGGCATCCGAATCGAGTTTTTTCCCAATATAATGGTTGTAACAGTACATGTAGATTTTTACCAGAATGGAGCATACCAGAATTCCCATGGCAAGCAGACTTGTGTCTACGGCTTCCGGATGCAGAATTTTGGAAAAGGAAGTTTTTAAAAGTTCAAATCCCATCATCAGGATAGCAATCGCTACGACAAATCCCGACACATATTCAAACCTCCCATGTCCGAACGGGTGCTCCGAATCCGGAGTTTTCCCGGCATAAAGAAATCCGGCAAGTGTAATAAAAGAGGAACCGGCATCGGACAGGTTGTTGAACGCATCCGCTGTGATGGCAACGGAACCGCTTAACATTCCGGCAAAATATTTTCCGGCAAACAGGCAGACATTTAAGCAGATTCCAACGATACTGCACAGGGTGCCATATGCCTGCCGTTGTTCTTTTGCCGGACGGTTTTTGATAAAGATTTTCGCTAACATTGTAATCATGGATATCCCCCCAAGAATCATACATGTCCATTGGTTTTTCCTATTATATGCTACGTTTGGGAAAAGGTCAAATTATATAAATTTTACCTGCATTTTATACATGCACCACCCACAAATGCAGGAAGCTGTATTCCTTTCATCGTAAGTCTTGTTTTTGTACTTGGGTATCAGAAAATGGGACTTTCTTTTGAAACAGGAATGATGATTGCGTTTGCAGTGGTTGCGGTGTGGTGGCTTGTGATGTCGCTTCCTTTAATGAAGCAGTATCGCCAGGTTCATTATGTAGAGCGGAAACCGCATGCCATGAGGGAAAGCGTTGGACGTATCATAGAAACGCTGCGCAGTGTACGGAAACAAAAGAAAATCTTTCTGTTTCTCATAGCATTCTTCTTTTTCATTGATGGAGTCTATACGATTATAGATATGGCAACGGCGTATGGTTCTGCCCTGGGGCTGGATTCCACAGGACTGCTTCTTGCATTGCTTGTGACACAGTTTGTTGCATTTCCGTTTTCCATTCTGTTTGGCAGGCTTGCGGAAAAATACGATACCGGAAAGCTGATTTTAACCTGTATTGCTGCGTATACGGGGATTACCGTTTTTGCCGTGTTTATGAAGGCACAGTGGCAGTTCTGGGTGCTGGCAATTTTTGTGGGAATGTTTCAGGGGGGCATTCAGGCACTGTCCCGGTCTTATTTTGCAAAGATTGTTCCGCCGGAGCGTTCCGGAGAGTATTTTGGTCTGATGGATATCTGCGGAAAAGGAGCATCCTTTATGGGAACGACGGTGGTTGGACTGGCTTCTCAGGCTTTTGGGAGTATAAACATCGGGATATCCGCAATCGTATTTCTCTTCCTTGCGGGAGCACTGTTTTTTATGAAAACAGAGCACAGTGGATCGGAAAGTATGAAAAATCAGGAGAACGTTATCATGGGACAAGATCGGAAGAGCGTCGTGTAGGGAAAG
>OOBZ01000722.1_pt1 | contig 25153 bp, 14 predicted proteins | sample 1671601 | NCBI WGS metagenome assembly OOBZ01 (sample SAMN06348173, study PRJEB24527) | human gut metagenome | biome: human gut; feature: ankylosing spondylitis patient; material: feces | host: Homo sapiens | place: China | collected 2015-10
CATACGAGATTCAAGTGTGACTGGAGTTCAGACGTGTGCTCTTCCGATCTCAATTACGCCGGAGGGCTTTGGCGACGGGACGGGCATAAAGTTTGCCGGGTGCTGCCAGACGCTGGCGGCAGGCGGGAGCCTTTATCAAAGTATATAATATACCTTTTATTTTTATAAGCGTCCGGGCGGGCGCTTGAGGGAGCTTGTATACCCGTTATTTCTGCGACGGTGAGGACCGGGAAAAGAAAAGGACAAGGGCGCTGCCCGAAAGAAGAGGTGAGCCATGAAGAGCTGGATCCGGGAGAAAAAGTACGAGTGCGGAGAGTACAGGACCGTGGGCATCTATGCGGTGACGGATCAGGAGCACCGGCAGCGGGGCAGGAAGCACAAGGAGAGCAGCCGGGGCCAGAAGGCACGCAACAAAAACGCCAGCATGCGCAGATACCAGCGCAAAGTGCTGGCGAACTTTGACAAGGACGGCTTTTATGTGACCGGGACCTACGAGGATGCATACCGGCCGGAGAGCTTTGAGGACTGCGTGCAGGACGTGCGGAACTATGAGCGGCGGGTAAAGGCGGCGGTGATCCGGCGGTTCGGGGAGCAGAGGGCCAGGCGGCTGAAGCTGAGCCTGCACGCAGTGCGGAACGGAGAGAAAGGGAAGCTGCACATGCACGGGTTTGCCGAGTGCAAGGGCCTGACGACGGCCGAGCGACGGGAATTCCGCGCGATGCTGGAAGAGCTGTGGCGGCGGCGGGTGCCGGGCACGGGCGAGTATGAGCCGCTGGGGACCTGCAACGCGGACCGGATCGACATGAAAAAGATCCTGGGCATAGACGGGGATGGCAAAAACGGCACGGTAGGGTACATCTACGGCCACAGTGAGCGCCGGTGCGTGGAGACGCGGAACCTGACGCTGCCGGAAGAGCTGCGGGCGGCCGACACCAAGTGGAGCCGGAGACAGCTGCGGCAGGGGTGCAGCGAGCACGCCGAGGATGCAGCCTGGTGGGAGCAGCGCTTCCCGGGCTGGGAGGTGGTGCAGGTGATGGTCTACGACCCGCAGCAGCTGTACGAGACCGACCGACCACGGCAAGACGGCTGGGAGAGCACCGACCCGCAGGCGTATCTGATCCTGCGGAGGCGGGGGCTTGCCGGGGTGAGACCCCGGCATCTTGCTTGAGCAAGACCGCCCTGTCGCTTAAAAGCCCCACTGGGGCTTTCATTGCGGAGCTTTGCTCGCAAACGCGAGGTTTGCGAAAGTTCGCACCTGACAGATAAAAAATTTAATTATATTTACATATTGCGCGCGAAACGCGGAAAAACGCTGAATTTGCGCGCAAATTCAGCGCAAAAGCGCGCGGAAAGGCGGGAACGGGTGACAAAACAGCAGAAAAAGGACGTGCGGAAGGGACTGCGGCGGTATGGCCGGGCGATGGAAGCGGCCGAAGGCACCCCGGACGAGCTGACGCAGGCCTGGGGCAGGGCGATCGGGCAGGCGCTGGACTACTATGCCGAGGCAGACCCGGTGTGTGCGGGAATCCTTGTGCGGCGGTACATGGCCGGAGAAAAAGAGTGGGACGTGGTGGAGGCGCTGCACATCGGGCGGACGACCTACTACCGCAAGGAGCTGGAGGCGTTGAGCACGGTGGGACTTTTTGCCGCGCGGGAGGGGCTGGTGTAGCGCCCTCTCAGTGCGCAGTCCGGCAAAAGCCAGCTGCTTACAGCTCTCCCAAAGGGCGAGCTCTGCTTAGCGGAGACAGGCTGGGTGCGATGCATCCGGCCTGTTTGTGCTGCAACGTAGCAAACCGCGTGCTGAAAAGTGCGCGGTTTTTTTATTGCGGACCCGGACGGTAGACTGGGAGCCAAAGCACGGAGGGAGGACCGGGGATGGCAAAGCGGAGATACTGCAAAAACACCGTGCCCGGGAAGCAGGGCCGGGGCAAAAAGTACCCGGCGGCTGTGCGTGCCGAAGTGGTGATGGCCATGATCGGCTCCAACTCCATCTGCGCAGTGGCGCGCAGGTACGGCGTGCCGGAGAGCACAATCCGCAGCTGGATGGCCGAGGAGGCCGGAAAGCCGGACGGAGTATTTGCAGCAGCGCGGGCCGAGGCGGCGCGGGAGATCGCGGCGCGGGCGGCTGTGGGCGCAAAGGCCCAGGTGAGCTACCTGCAGCAGAGGGTGGCGGAAAACCAGAGGGCGGCAGAGATCCGGCAGCGGCTGCAGCAGCGTCTGGACGAGGATGCCAGGGCCAGGAAGTACACGGTGGGGGCCTTGCTCAAGAGCCAGGAGGAGGAGCTGGCGGACGCCACGGAGACCGGGATGGTGGTATACAGACAGCCAGGCAGCTACGACCGGGAGCTGGACGAGGCGCAGCGGAAGGAGCTGGAGGCCCAGCTGGAGCGATACGACAGCCGGGTGATGACCGACCGGGACGCGGCGAACGTCGCGGCGGTGCTGCTCACGGTGGCGGGGGCTGCGGCTGCGCTGGTGCCCCAGGACACCACAGACCGGGACAGCGGCCAGAGCACCCCGGCGGTGCTGATGGAGCCGAGAGGCACAGAGGACGAGGCAGAGGTGATACTGGATGGAACGGTTTAAAGGCAGACCCATCGTATGGCGGCCGCAGCCGAGACAGGCGGCCTTTATGGCCCGCAGCGAGGACGAGGCACTGTACGGCGGCGCGGCGGGCGGCGGGAAGAGCGACGCGCTGGTGATCGAGGCGCTGCGGCAGGTGGAGATCCCGCACTACCGGGCACTGATCCTGCGCAAGACCTACCCGCAGCTGAGTGAGCTGATCGACAAGACCATGCGCTATTACAAGCCGGTGTTCCCGAAAGCAAAATACAACAGCTCCAGCCACACATGGACCTTCCCCAGCGGGGCAAAGATCACCTTTGGCTCCATGTTCCGGGCACAGGACAAATACAACTATCAGGGCAAAGCCTTTGATTTTATCGGGGTGGACGAGCTGACCCACTTTACCTGGGAAGAGTACAGCTATGTGATGAGCCGCAACCGCCCCACCGGGCCGGGCACGCAGGTGTACATCCGGGCCACGGCAAACCCCGGCGGCATCGGGCACGGATGGGTGAAGGCGCGGTTCATCACACCGGCACCGCCGGGCACCCGGATGGTGCAGCTGGTGGACGTGAAGAAGCCGGACGGTACCTGCGAAAAGCTGCGGCGCACCCGCATTTTTATCCCCAGCACGGTGTTCGACAACAAAAAGCTGCTGGAAAACGACCCAGGCTACCTGGGCACGCTGGCCAGCCTGCCGGAGGCGGACAGGAATGCGCTGCTGTACGGAGACTGGGACAGCTTTTCCGGCCAGGTGTTCACCGAGTGGCGCAATGACCCGGCACACTACGAGGATCAGCGATGGACCCACGTCATCAAGCCGTTCCGCATCCCGGCGCACTGGAAGATCTGGCGCGGGTACGACTTTGGCTATGCAAAGCCGTTTTCGGTGGGATGGTACGCGGCGGACGAAGAGGGCAGGCTGTACCGCATCAAGGAGCTGTACGGCTGCACCGGGACGCCCAACGAGGGAACGAAAGTCAACCCGGTGGAGCAGGCGCGGATGATCAAAGAGGCGGAGGAAAACGACCCGATGCTGCGGGGCCGACACATCCAGGGCGTGGCCGACCCGGCGATCTTCAACGAGAGCCAGGGCGAGAGCATTGCCGCCATGCAAGAAAAGCACCCGAACTATATTTTCTGGGCACCGGGCGACCACACCCGCCTTGCGGGAAAGATGCAGTTCCATTACCGGCTGGCCTTTGACGCCGAGGGCCGGCCGATGTTCCAGGTATTCGACACCTGCAAGCATTTTATCCGGACCATCCCGAACCTGGTGTATGACGAGAGCAACGTGGAGGACATCGACACCACACAGGAGGATCACATTTACGACGAGTGCCGGTATGTGCTGATGGAAAACCCCATCAGCCCGCGCAAGACCGAGCGCGTACCGGTGCTGAAGGATGACCCGCTGGACATGGACGTGCGCAAGAGCCCCACAAGGGTGATGAGAGTGTAAGCCGGAAAGGAGAATGGCATGGCGAGAAAGAACGACCCGGCACAGCAGCCGGACGGCGGGATGCCGCTGGACGAAAACCGCATGATGCAGGCGGCACAGCTGGCTGCCATGATGGCGCAGGGGATGCAGCAGACGCGGCAGCCTGCGCAGATGCCGCAGGGCATGCAGCTGCTTCCGGCACGGCCGGAGGGAGCGATGCCGGGAACCGGACTCCCTCAGTCTGCTGGCGCAGACAGCTCCCTCGGGGAGGGAGCCTTTGACGAAGCGGACGCGATCGGCGAGGACGAGGTGCGGCAGGCAAACGACCTGCTGCAGAAGTACAAGGCGGGCAAGGCCGCACTGGACAAACGCATCATCGAAAACGAGCTGTGGTTCCGCATGGGACACTGGAAGAACTACCAGAACAAGATGATGGAAGGCAAGCCGAAGCCTTCCAGCGGGTGGCTGTTCAACAGCATTGCCAACAAGCACGCCGATGCCATGGACAACTACCCGGAGCCGAACGTGCTGCCGCGCGCAGCGGACGACGAGGCGACCGCCAAGGTGCTGTCGAAGATCCTGCCCACGGTGCTGGAGCAGTGCGACTACGAGACAGCCTACAGCGACACCTGGTGGCGCAAGCTCAAGACCGGCACCGGCGTGAAGGGCGTGTTCTGGGATCCGATGCTGCGAGGGGGCCTGGGCGACATCAGCATCCGGAGCGTGAATGTGCTGATGCTGTACTGGGAGCCGGGCGTGGAGGACATCCAGGACAGCCCGAACCTGTTCAGCCTGAGCCTGGCGAACAACGACCGGTTGGAGGGGCAGTACCCGCAGCTGAAGGGGCATACCGGAAGCAGCCTGGACGTGGCAAAGTACATCCATGACGACAGCGTGGACACCAGCGACAAGAGCGTGGTGGTGGACTGGTACTACAAAAAGGCCCTGCCCGGCGGGCAGACGGTGCTGCACTACTGCAAGTTCTGCAACGGGGTGGTGCTGTATGCCAGTGAGAACGACCCGGCAATGGCAGACAGGGGCTTTTACGACCACGGGAAATACCCCTTTGTGTTCGACCCGCTGTTCCGGGAAGAGGACAGCCCGGCGGGCTTTGGGTACATCGACGTGATGAAGGACACCCAGACCGCCATTGATGAGATGAACCACGCCATGGACGAGAACGTGAAGCTGGCCGCAAAACAGCGGTATGTGCTGAGCGACACGGCAGGCGTGAACGAGGAAGAGCTGGCGGACTTTGGCCGCGACATCGTGCATGTGGTGGGACGGCTGACGGATGACACCTTCCGGCCGCTGCAGGTGAGCGGGCTGCAGGGCAACCTGATCACCTACCGGGATGACCGGGTGAGCGAACTGAAGGAGATCAGTGGCAACCGGGACGTGAGCCAGGGCGGAACCACCAGCGGCCTGACGGCGGCCAGCGCCATTGCGGCCTTGCAGGAAGCGGGCAGCAAACTGAGCCGCGACATGCTGAAGAGCGCATACCGGGCCTTTGCAAAAGAGTGCTACCTGGTGATCGAGCTGATGCGGCAGTTTTACGACGAGCAGCGGGTGTACCGCATCACCGGAGAAAGCGGCGGCACGGAGTATGTGCCTTTTAGCAACGCGGCACTGCAGGCGCAGCCCGGCGGCATGGTGGGCGGTGTGCAGCTGGGCGACCACGAGCCGGTGTTTGACATCACGGTGACGGCGGCAAAGAAGAGCACCTTCAGCCGCCTTAGCCAGAACGAGACGGCGAAAGAGTGCTACCAGCTGGGATTTTTTGCACCGGCGAACGCGGACGCGGCGCTGGCGGCGCTGGACATGATGGACTTTGAAGGCATCGAAAAGGTGCGGGAGCGGGTGAGCCAGAACGGCACGCTGTACCAGCAGCTGCAGCAGATGGCCCAGCAGCTGCAGAAGATGGCGGCGATCATCGACCAGCAGAACGGCACCAACGTGAGTGCGGCGGCCAGCGCGGCCGGGCAGGCGGCAGCAGGCAGCGGGGGCGGAAGCGGAGGAAAGACCGCAGCGGCCAGCACTCTGAACAGCCTGGGCGGCGTGGTGGGCGACAGAAGCGGGAGCCTTTCCAGCCAGGCGGCGAAGCGGGCCATGGATGTGAACAACCCGAACAAGGAATAAGGCTGCCATGGGCAGCATGATGTGCGCTGCGGCGCAATAAAAGAACGGAGGAAAACCGGATGATCGAAGCAACAGTGATGCGCACGGTATGGAACGACGGCAAGACCGGCTACGAGGTGAAGGCAAAGGGCCATGCGGGCGCGGGAAAGTACGGGCAGGACATTGTGTGCGCAGCGGTGAGCTGCCTGATGCAGACCCTTGCCAACGAGGTGGAGGAGGCTGCGCGGGCAGGCCTTGTGGCGCTGGGCGCTGTGGCACACGGTGAGGGCTGGATGCGCGTGGAGGTGACCCCGACCCATGAGAGCTACGACATGGTGGAAGCATGGGTGGAGCTGGTACAGGACGGACTGGACGCGCTGGCCGAGAGTTACCCGGAGAACGTGGAGCTGGTGGTGAACATGGTGTTTGCGGACGGCAAGGCAACGGACCCGGCACAGCTGCCGGACATGGTGGACGGAAAGATGAACCTGCAGCTGTTTGCAGAAGGCGGCGGAGACGGCGGTGCTGCTGGCGATGGGGCGGAAGCGGCCCCGGCGGTGCAGGCCCCGGAGCTGCGCCCCGCACAGGAGCGGCTGGCAAAGCGCAGCCGACCGGGCAGAGCGGCGAAGGCCGCACCGGCACCGTCCGCCGACGGCGGCGAGGACGCCGGAACTCCCCCAAAGGGGGAGCCGAGTAAAGAGGAAGCACCCGGCGAAGAGAAGCCCGAGACGCGGCAGGGACAGCCCGAGCAGGAGCCAAAGCCGACGGACCCGGCGGAAAAGCGCAAGGCCTTTGGCCAGCTGATGCAGGGCGAGTACGCAGCCGAGTTTGAGGAGGCACTGCAAAGGGCGTCGGAGATGGCCGTGCAGAACGTGCTGGACAACCCGGCGGTGAAGGGGCTGATGGACGCGCTGGGCGAGGCGTATGGCATCGACGTGCAGAGCGCGGACAACCTGGCTGCCCTGACCGAGGCCGTGAAGAACGGGAAGGTGAAGAACGACGAGTACTACGAGACGCTGGCAGCGGAGCGCGGCATCAGCGTAAAGACCGCGCGGGAAATGGACCGGATGGAAAGCGAGCTGCAGCGGGCGAACGCCGAGAAGCAGCGGGCCGAACAGATCCGGCAGGCGGCCGAGCACCAGCAGCGGGCAGCCGCCGTGCGGGCCCAGTGGGAAGCGGAAGCGGCGCAGCTGAAGGTGAAGTACCCGGCGTTTGAGCTGGACGAGGTGCTGAACAACCCCAGCGTGGCGGACATGATCCGGCGCGGCATCGGGCTGGAAGCGGCGTACCGGGCCGCCTACTTTGACCAGCTGATGGAGGCAAGCACGGCACGCACGGCCCAGCAGGTGGAGCAGGGCGTGGCGGCGCGGATCCAGCAGAGGGCACAGCGGCCGGCCGAGAACGGGGCGCACCCCGGCGGCGCGGCCGAGATGAAGGTGGACGTGGCGCACATGACCGCCAAGCAGCGGGCCGAGCTGGCAAAGCGGGCACGGCGGGGCGAGCGCATCGTGCTGTGAGAGATTTCCCACGCAACGGGCGTGAGAAGATAAAAACCTTGAAGGAGGACAAACAGATGACTGAGAAGAGACTGGATCTGCAGATGTTTGCGGATGCAAGCGCACAGCTGCAGAATACCACCGCATCCGGCGGCATGACCGCCGAGATGAAGACCTACTACGAGAAGACCCTGCTGGATCTGGCAGAGCCTGCGCTGGTGCATGACCAGTTCGGCGACAGCTACCCGATCCCGGCGAACAACAGTAAGACCATTGAGTTCCGCCGGTACGACAGCCTGCCGAAGGCCACCACCCCGCTGACCGAAGGCGTGACCCCGGCAGGCCAGACCCTGAACGTGACCACCATCACCGCCGAGGTACACCAGTACGGCGGCTGGGTGCCCCTGACCGACATGCTGGATCTGACCGCCATTGACAACAATGTGGTGCAGGCCACCAACATCCTGGCCAGCCAGGGCGGCCGCACCATGGACACCGTGGTGCGTGACATCCTGAACGGCGGCACGAACGTGATCTACGCGCCCAAGGTGGCGGACGGCGTGGAGACTGCCGTGACCAGCCGCGCAACGCTGGACGCCACCGCACAGCTGACCGTGGACCTGATCGACCAGGCGGTGGCCATGCTGCAGGCCCAGAACGCGGACCCCATCGGCGACAGCTATGTGGCCATCGTGCACCCGTACACCAGCTATGACATCCGCAAGGACCCGAACTGGATCGAGGCGCACAAGTACGCGGCCCCGGAAGAGATCTTCAACGGCGAGATCGGCAAGATCAACAACGTGCGCTTCGTGGTGTCCAGCGAAGCAAAGATCTGGAAGGGCACCGGCTGCCCGAGCGGCCTGGCGGTGTTCAGCACCCTGGTGCTGGGTGCCCACGCCTATGCCACCACCGAGCTGGAGGGCGGCGGCATGCAGCACATCGTGAAGCAGCTGGGCTACGGTGATGACCCGCTGAACCAGCGCGCGTCCGTGGGCTGGAAGGCCGTGAAGACCGCAGAGCGCCTGAGCGAGCAGTACATGGTGCGCATTGAGAGCTGCAGCGCACGCTACAGCGCCAAGGCACTGGCAAACTAACCCTCTCACCGTTTCCGTCCGCTGACGCGGCGCGAAAACGGAGCTCCCCCGACGGGGGAGCCTTTCTCAGAGGAACAGAAAGGAACGGATGAAGATGGCAGTGAAAAAGACTGAGACGGCCGTGCAGGAAACCAAGGCTGTGGAGAAGGACACGATGGACACCCAGGAGAAGGACACCGAGGTAATCCACCTGTTCAAGGACAGCCAGCGCTATAAGGCGCCTGTGTTTGTGGGCGTGAACGGCGAGACCTACCTGATCCAGCGCGGCGTGGACGTGGAGGTGCCGAAGGCGGTGGCCGAGGTGCTGCGCCACAGCGAAGAAATGGACAACGCGGCCATGGCCCGCATTGCCGAAGCAGAGGCGGCGGCCGTGCAGCAGGCACAGCGCGTGTAACAAAAGAGACAGAGGACCCCGGTACAGCGGCACATGGCTGTGCCGGGGCCTTTTGATTTGGAAGGAGAAGAGAAAATGACGGCGGGACAGGCCATGGAGCAGGCCGACGAGATGCGGCCGAACAACGAGTTTTCGGACAGTCTGAAACAGAACTGGCTGCGGCAGTGCGACAGCCGCCTGCGCGGGAGCGTGGTGGAGCGCAGCGAGACGGTGGACTTTGACGACGTGGGCGCGGACACGGCATGGGCCGACGGCCTTGCCTACGACACCAAGCTGCTGGCCCCGGAGGAGTTTGCGCCCCTGTATGTGCATTGGCTGTGTGCGCAGATGGACCTTGCCCTGGGCGAGGTGGCACGGGCGGCCAACGAGATGCAGCTGTACAGCGACTATGTGCAGGAGTTTGCCGCATGGATGCGCAGGCGCTATGCCCCGGCGGGCGGTGTGCAGTGGAGGTACTGAGATGACGGACGGGCGAAACCTGAACATTTTGCAGAGCGGGCGGCAGATGCTGCGGGCCTTTGGCGGGGTGAACGAGACCTACGGGTGCAGCGAGGCGGAGCTGAGCAGCAGCCTGAATTTTTCCGGCCGGGGGTACCCGGCTTTGCAGACGCGGGCGACCCGCAAAAAAGTGCGGGAGGTACAGGACGTGAACGGCATGTACCACCTGAACGGGCTGGTGATCTGTCGGGGAACCACGCTGGAGTACACCCCGGACGCCGACGAGAGCCGGGCCGGGGCGGTGGTGCTGGAAAACGCGCTGACCGACAACGAGAAGGCCATGACCGGCATGGGCACGAAGGTGCTGATCTGGCCGGACAAGAAGGCCTTTGACACGGTGAGCGGGGAGCTGACGGACCTTGCGGCGGCGTGGACGCTGAGCGGAGGGACCATGATCGTGACCCCCTGCGACGGCGAGGGCCGGACCTACGCGCCGGACGGCGTGGGCACGACCGAGCCGGAGAGCCCGGCAGACGGGCAGTTGTTTTTGAAGGGGGACGCCGAGAGCCCTTACGGCGCGGGCAGCGTACTGCTGAAGTACAGCGCGAAGAACAAGAAGTGGAGCGAGATCCTGCTGACGAGCCTGCGGCTGCACTGCCCGGGCCTTGGCAGCGTGCTGAAGGAAGGCGACACCGTGACGGTGAGCGGGATGCCGGGCACCGTATGCAGTGCGGCGGCGGCCGGGCTGAACGGAGAGGTGAGCATCAGCACGCTGGACGGGGACGACGTGATCACGACGCTGGCCGTGCCGGAGGACAGCACCCGGTACTATGGCAGCTGGACCGTGACGGCCACCGGCACCAGCTGGCGAAGCGCCGACGGCAAGGTGACCGAGAACGAAGCGGCCGCAGCGCCGGTGAAGCTGGAACGGCGGGTGCCGGATCTGGACTTTGTGACCGAGCAGGGCAACCGGGTGTGGGGATGCAGCCGGGAGGAAAACAGCATTTATGCCTGTGCCCTGGGCGACCCCACCAACTGGTACAGCTACCGGGGCATTGCGTCGGACAGCTACGCGGTGAGCGTGGGCAGCGACGGCGCGTTTACCGGGGCGGCCAGCTGCCTGGGGTACCTGCTGTTTTTTAAGGAAAACTGCATCCACAAGCTGTACGGCTCGAAGCCAAGCGACTACCAGATGAGCAGTGTGCGGTGCCGGGGCGTGGCGGCAAATGCGGCAAAGAGCCTGTGCGTGATCGCGGAGACACTGTATTATCTGTCGCCGGACGGGGTGATGGCGTGGAGCGGAAGCCTGCCTGCCAAGGTGAGCGGCGCGCTGGACACCGGGAAGCTGACGGCGGTGGACCGGGCCGTGGGCGGGCAGCTGGATGCGCGGTACTACCTGTACCTGCACCGAAAAACGGACACGGGCAGCGGGCGGCTGCTGGTGTACGACACCGAGCGGGGCCTGTGGCAGGAGGAGAGCGCGGCGGGCACCGGGATGGTGAGCACCGGCCAGCAGCTGTACCTGTGGGACGGCAATGCCCTGTGGGCGGCCGACCCGGAGCGGGAAGTGAGCGGCGAGGACGAGACGGGGCTGAAATTTGAGGCCGTGACCGGAGACATCGGCCTTGCCGTGCCGGACGACAAGTACATCAGCCGGGTCACGCTGCGCATGGATGCCCTGGCCCACACGGTGCTGACCGTGGCGGTGAGCTACGACGGCGGGGACTGGGAGACGGTGAGCAGCTGTGCGGTGACGAGGGACCACCAGCGGGTGAACCTGCCCTTTGTGCCCCGGCGGCACGACACCATGCGGCTGAGATTTGCAGGCACCGGACAGATGGTGCTGCGGAGCATGGCCCTCACCTTTGCGGATGCAGCAGGGGCAAGGGTGAGCGGCGCGGTGCCGAGACGATGAAAGGAGAAGAAAATGGCAAGCATTGCGGGACTGGCGGGCATCGGCCTGCCGAGCTTCAGCGACCAGATGCCGGAGGCGGACGCGCGGGCGCTGAAGAACTACCTGTACCAGCTGAACGAGCAGCTGACCTATGTGCTGACCAACCTTAGCAGCGAGAACATGAGCGAGGATTATCTGAGCGGAAAGGAGAGCTGAAGATGAGCAGACTGAGCAACGCGCGGAGCGAGCTGGAGCGCTTTGAACAGACGAAACCGGCCGACTACCAGAGCAAGTACAAGGGCCAGATCGACAACGTGATGGGCAAGCTGGATGATCTGGGCGGTTACGACTATGACCCGGCGGCCGATACGGCATACCAGCAGTACAAGAGCGAGTACACCCAGAAGGCAAAGCTGGCGAACCAGAACGCGCAGGCCAGTGCCAGCGCACTGACCGGCGGGTACGGCTCCAGCTACGGCACCCAAGCGGGCCAGAAGGCCTATGCGGCGACCATGAGCGACCTGGACACGATGCTGGACAGCCTGACGAGCCAGAGCCGCAGCGAGTACAACACGAAAAAGAGCGGGCTGCAGCAGGAGCTGAACGGCCTGCAGGAGGCCGAGCAGAATGACTACAACAAGTACCAGAAAGACCTGTCGAACTGGTACAACGACCTGAGCTACAGGCAGAACGAGTACAACAACGCCTATGCACAGCGGCAGCAGAACGTGAGCAGCACCCTGAACGGGCTGTTCAGCGTGCTGGGCATTGCGGCGCAGATCCTGCCGTTTTTCTTTATCTGAGAATGGAGGTAGAGCATGGGGACCATCAAGAGACTGAACGACCAGCAGAAACAGCAGGCACAGGCGGAAGCGGCCATGCCGGGGGCGTATGAGAACCGCTACGACGAAGGGATCCAGAACGCGCTGGCGGGCATGGACAGTGCCAACAGCGCAGGACTGGGATTTGACAGCCAGAATGGCACCTACCGGGGTGCCCTGAGCCGCCTGTTTGGCAACGCGGGCGCGGGGGCCAGTGCGGCCGAGCAGGTGGCAAACAGCCTTAGCGGCGGGTACGGCACGGACTGGGCCAAGAGCGCGGCACAGCAGGCGGCGGCCGGGGAGACGGGCCAGACCGCCAACGTGTACGCTCAGGCGCGGGCGGATGCCCTGAGCCAGTGGCAGCAGGAACTTGCAGGCCGGGGCACCCAGCTGGACAACCTGCTGACGCAGGACGGGCTTGCGCGCAGCGAGTACGACGGCAGCGTGGCGGATGCGGCGAACTGGCGGAATTACCGGTACGGCCGCACCCAGCAGGCCCGGCAGGAGAACAGCGACTTTTTGAACAACGTGTGGAACGTGATCAAGAATGTAGGCAGCGATGTGGGCAAGGCCTATGATGCCTACATGGGTTACAGCCAGCAGAAGGCAAATGCCATTACACAGGCGAAGGAAGAGTACCGGAACGGCAACGTGGACGGTGCAAAAGCAATCCTGCGAATGTACCGAATGGACGAAAACATGTTTGACAACCTGCAGGGCGTGAGTGACCTGACGGTGCAGCAGAATGCGGCACTGCTTGAGGGATTCAACATGCTGCAGCAGGGTGCGCCGGAGGAGATGATCACACAGTATCTGCAGCCTTACGGGCTGAGCTACGATGTGCTCAAGAACTGGTCCGGCCTGTCGCAGACGGACAAGGACAATCTGGATTACCTGATCAAGGCGGGCGACATTACGGCATCGGGCAACGACAAACTGGGGCAGACCATTGCGAAGGCGGTGGGGTATGGAACGGACAGCATGGACGACTACAGCACCATTGCAAACCGGGTGAACCAGAGCAACCTGAACTATCTGGGCGGACAGCTGGCACTGCAGAACCGGTACAAGACCACCGGCAGAAGCGGCGGAACGGGCCGAAGCACCGGAAGCGGAAACAGCGGACTGAACTACTCCAGCAGCAACGTGACCAGCCTGCTGAAAGAAGCGGCGGGAATGGAAACGAGCAACCCGATGTACAGCGTGATCATGAACGAGCTGCAGCGGGCAGGCGTGGACGTGAACAGCGCACTGGGAACAGGCAGCGGCAGCGGGACGGCGGCCCGGAGCGGGAGCACCGGAAGCAAGCTGGCGGGCGTATTACAGCGCCCGGCGGTGTTTGGCACGGTGAAGCCGGTGGACGGCACCAATGGAAACAGCTTTGACACAGCACTCGACAAGGCGCAGAGTATGACGAACCAGGGAAAGAGCGCGGACGAAATTTCGGAATACCTGATCCGGCTGGGGTTCGGCGATGATGTGATCAGCCGGGTGTCCAACGTGATGGGATGGTAAAAAGGAGAAGAAAATGGGCTGGAGCGTAGACGAGGTGCGCAGAAAGCGCGAAGCACTGGAAAAAGAGGATGCAAGCAAAAAGGCCGCTGCGGCAGCAAAGGCCAGCACGAACACAAAGGCGGCCAGTACCGCAAAGAGCGGCGGGAGCACGGGCGTGACGGCGGGTGCTCCGCTGGCAACGGGGTTGAGCACGGTGAAGGCCGGAACGAGCGCAAAGACGACCGGCACGGCAGGCAGCAAAAAGACCACCACCACGGCAACGCAGAGCCTTGGCACGCGGGTGCTGGCACAGATGGACGGCACCCAGACCGCGGCGGCAACGGCCAAGACGGGAAAAAAGCTGCCGACGGTGCAGCGGCAGAACCAGCCGGAGTGGCTGCAGACAGAAAGCGGAACCCCGGCGGCGGTGGTGCGGGGCGCAAATGAGAGCCAGAAGGCCGCACAGCGGCGGCGCAGCGGCAGCGATGGCGTGCTGGCGCAGGGGGCGCAGGCCATCAAAGACCACACGGCGAAGGCGGAGGACGAGGACAAATTCAGCGACTTTACACGGCTGAACCGGTGGATGGATGCAGACCCGAAGCACCGGACGCTGGTGAGCCTGATCCGGATGGGAAAGAGCGGCGTGGAGGATGCTGCTGCACTGGGCAGCAGCACCGGCGACAATGCCGTGAAGGCCCAGAAGCCGTATACCGACGCGGAGCTGATCGCCAAGGGGTACAGCCAGTGGCAGATCGACGAGGCGCGGCAGTACATTGCCGAGTACGACGAACTGCCTGCTGCGGAAAAGGCCGTGCGGCGCTCGGCGGACACCGTGAAGGGCATTGGAGGGACGGTGGCTGCGGCCGTGCCGCTGGCAGGAGAAAACCTCGGAACGGCGATCTGGAATACATGGAGCACGAACGCCAATGAACGTGCGCTGGACAAGAGCCTTGCAGGAGATGAACGGGCAAAGCAGCTGAAGGATATGATCACGGCGGTGGACATGGACTATAAGCCGCAGTACACGGACGAGCAGCTGCGGGCCATGGGGTACAGCCAGAGCGAGATCACCGGCATGCGGCAGAAGGTGGCCGGGACTGTGACGAACGAGAGCGTTGACAAGGACGAGAGCGTGGGCTACCAGCTGTACGATTACGGCAGAAAGCGCACCGAACGCGCGACAGCGGGCATGAACGAGACCGCAAAGACGGCAATGGGAATTGCGACCAGTGCGGCGGAGAACCTTGCGGTGGCGGGCATCAGCCCGGCGCTGGTGCTGCCGGTGCTGAGCGCCCAGGGCGGCGCGGAAGCTATGGGCCAGAGCATTGACAAGGGCGAGAGTGCGGGCAAGACGCTGGTGGGCGGCCTTGCAAAGTTCGGTGCGGGGTGGGCCATCAACAGCGTGGGCGCGGCAGACCTTGCCCGGACCATGGGCAGCGACTATGCCAAGGACACGCTGGCGGGGAAGCTGGCAGACGTGGTGCGCAGCGTGGCAGACAACGGCGTACTGGCGCAGCAGTACCCGACGGTGGCGAATGCCATTTCCGGCGGCATCGACAATGCCATGCAGGCCTTTGTGGAGACCTATGCGGACAAGGCAATTGACGCGGCCCTGGGAGACGAGCAGGCGGCGCAGGAGCTGTTTAACAGAGACACCTTTTTGACGGCACTGGAGAGCGGCCTGACGGGCGGCGCATCCGGCGCGCTGGGCGGTGCCGTGGGCACGCAGCTGGGCAGGATGAGCGCGGCGCTGGAGGCGGAAGGACAGACCGGACAGCGGAACGAACCCTCTCCGTCAGCGCAGGGCGCTGACAGCTCTCCCGAAGGGCGAGCTTTGGGGGGCGAACTCCCTCAGTCGCCTGCGGGCGACAGCTCCCTCAGGGAGGGAGCCTTGGGAACGGCGGCACAAAAGGCAGAGCAGACGGCGGTGAACGATGACCCGGCGGTACATACCCCGGCGCAGAACGCCAGCATTGAGGAATACAAACAGAGCGTTGACCCAGGCCTTGCGGAATACGTGGACCGGGTGCGGGCGGGCGAAGATCTGGAACCCTACACTGTGACCGAGACCAGCGACAGGATGCGGGACGCCATGCAGCAGTTGACCGGCCTTGACAAGGTGGGCAAGGTGACGATGATGGATGCCAACGCGGTGAAACACATCACCAACCGGCACGCAGGCGGGGATGGCAGCGCCGACGGCACCATGAAGAACAGCGCGGACGTAGCGCGGGCGGCGTATGTGCTGAACCACTTTGACAATGCGTATCTGGCAACGCGAAAAGCGGACGGATATTATACCGGGAACCGCAAAAAAGCACCCATCGTGATCTTTGAGAAAAAAATAGACGGCTCCCACATTGTTGTGGAAGCCGTCTGTGATACAAAGAAGAGCCGAAACTTTATCGTGTCGGAATATTTATCTTCTGTAGGAGTACCGGAAAAAGAAATAGCGAAAGCTCTGCAGCCCTCTATGGATGCCGTTGCCGACCCCAGAGACACGTCCGGAACGTTAAGTGCAGTTACTTCCGCCGACACAACTGTATCACAGCGGGCGGGGGATGTCAACGGGAAAAGCGTGGAAAACACCGGGGAAACGGTGGAAACTCCCGCAGTCTCGCATTCGCTCGACAGCTCCCGCGGTGAGGGAGCCTTTGCACACCAGGCGGAACCGGCAGCCCTGCGGGAGACGGCCGGGCTGGAAGTGCGCAGCGAGGGCGCGCAGAAGAGCAGCGTACAGCGGGAGCTGCTGCGCTGGAAGGTGAGCGAGGGCGCGGCACAGACGCTGAGCCGGAACATGCCGGCCGGCATTGCGGACGAGAGCCGGTATGCGGCGGCGGCCTCCAGCCTGTACCGGCTGGGACAGATGGAGGACGTGACCACCTTTGAAAAGGCTATGGAGCTGGCGAAGGGCATGAACGGCCTTGCGGTGAACACGGACTATGTGCTGGCACAGCCCGGCGGCGCGGCGGCGCTGAAGATCGCGTGGCTGCAGGGCAAGGGCGAAGCGGAAGCCGGGGCCGTGCAGACCGGGACACCGGGCGGTGCGCTGAGCGAAAAGAGCGTGAGCGGCAGCGGACGGGTGCTGTACAAAGGCACCATGCGCACGGCAGACGAGGTGGCCACGAAGCTGATCGAGCTGAACGCGCGGGCGACCGACACCGATGCGGTGCTGAAGGCAGTGCTGGAAGGCGATGAGCGGGTGAAGGCCTATGTGGACACGGCTGCCGGACAAATCTTTTTTGCAGACAGCGCGGGAGACGTGTTCGGCACCGTGCTGCACGAGGACTGGCACTGGTATAACGCTTTGGACACTGAGGGCGCAAAGGCTGTGCAGCAGCATGTGCTGGAGTATCTGGCCAAGAGCGAGGGCTTTGAGAACATCGACGAGCTGATCCGGAATAAACTTTCCGACTACGCACAGCAGGGCCTGACCTACGGCGAAGCGGCCGAGGAAATGGTGGCCGATGCGTGGCGCGGCATCTTTGACAGCGAGGAGAGCTTCAAGCGGTGGGTGGAGTTCCAGCGCGGGCAGGCGGAAAAGAACGCAGGCCGGGCGGGGACCATCCGCAAGGTGATGAACGCGGTGAAGGACCTTTTGAGCGACATCGTGAGCCGGGCAAAGGAAGTGCTGGCGAAGGACCCGGAGAACCGGGCAGCCCTGAAAGCCCAGCGACTGGCGGAAGCCGAGAAGCGGGCGCTGCAGGAGGAATACTTTGCCCACGCGGAAAAGGCCATGGACGCCCTGCGCGCGGCAAAAGAAAACGCCGCAGCCCTCAAGAGTGAGGGTGCGGCGCAGGGGGTGCGGTTCCAGCTGCACGAGGGAAAAGATTCTCTGGTGGAGCAGATGAACGGCCATCTGGACGAATTGGAAGAAATGAAACCGGTGGCGACAATCGAAGGAACAGAGGTGTCTTTCGGAAAAACGCGAAACGAAAACATTTCCAATGTTGAAGAATTCTTTGATTCTATAGGAAACAAAGTGATTCGTGAAAACTTCGGAACGGTGGAGTTGACAAAGAGCGGTGCACGTGCAACGGTGCAGCATGGGAACAGCAAAGCAAAACAGGTTGCGGTTGCTGCAGTCCCCGAAGTAATTCAAAAAGGAAAGCAAATCGGGTATGAGCAAAACTGGCAGGGACGAGGGTATGATACTTATGTCTTTGCAGCGCCCGTCGAAATTGACGGAACAAAGCTGTATGAAGGCGTGATTGTAAGAGAATACACCCGGCAGAATGGCATGAAGAATTTCTATGTTCATGAGGTATGCTGGACAGATGGAAGCTATGTGACGTTTGACACTGAGGGAAATATGACAAAAAAAGAAGATACTCCCACACAGCTCCCGAAAGCTGTGCGGAGCACCCTTGCGGATGCTCAGGAAGTATCTTCTGACACTACTATAGCACAAACCTCTGCCAAAAGCAAGGAAAACAATGCAGCTGTGCAGAAAAATGTGCGCTATCAGCTGGCGGAGCAGGATGAGCTGGCAAAGCTGCGCACCGAACAGCAGCAGCTGACCAAGCAGCGCAGTGCCCTGAAGGAAGAACGCAGTGCATGGCTGAACAGTGCCGAAGTGCAGCGGATCGAGGCAAAGAAAAAGGCGCTGGGCGTTTTTTCCGCAGAGGGCAAGGCCTACCGGGACAGCGCAGAATACCAGGACTACCTTGCAAAGCGCAAGGAGTACAACAGCCGCCTGGCCGCGCTGGAAGAGCGGGACAGCGCCCTGACGGAGCAGATGAAAGCAGCCAATGAGCGTCTGCAGCAGCGGAAGGACGCCCAGGCCAAGGATGCACAGAACGCCTACAATGCCAGAGCCAAAGCGTACGGCGGCAATGCGGAGTACCGGCGGATGTTGGCGAAGGAGCAGTTCGGCGTGACGGAAGAATTCCGGCGGGCAGGGTACATTCTGCCGGACGGCCAGATGCTGGACTTTGCCCAGAATGACCGTAGCCGGGACACCGACCACCGGGAAATTCTGGAGGTGTTCGGCCCGGCGGAAGTAAAGACCGGCACGGAAGCACTGAACGAGTTTTTGCTGGACGGCAATGTGCGCGTGATGGCAGAAGCACCGGGCATTGACCTTTCGGCAGACACGGAACCGACTGCACAGCAGCTGGAACAGATCCGGAACATGGTGGAACAGCTGGGCGGTGAGCGCAGGCAGTTCACGCTGGATTTTTCTACAGCAGACGGGCGCGTGGCGGCAAGCAAGGAATACAGCGGGCGCGTGGACGCAGACAAAGTGGTGCGGGAAATCCGGGACTATTACAGGACCGGGGAGCTGGCACAGGAAAGCGAGTTGGCAAGATTCCGCTACCAGCTGGCAGAACAGGCGAGCCGGGACGCGAAGCGGAACGAGCAGCAGCAGGCCAGCCGGGTGATCGCGGAGAAGGCGGCGGCGCTGGACACACTGAGCCAGTTTTTTGGGCTGACAAAGGGCGTGAACGTGAGCCGGAGCGCGGTGGACGAGCTGGCCGGGCGCTGGCTGAAGGCCAACGGCAGCAAGGCGGACCGGGCAAAGCTGGCGCAGGAGACCGAAGTGCTGGTGAACTACCTGAAGGCGGACGGCGCGGACATGAACAAGGCCGAAGCGCTGGCCGAGACGCTGGCAGGGGAGATCCAGGACGGGGCAATGTACCGCAACAGCGAACTGTGGGACGAGTACCCGGAGCTGCACAAGCTGGAGTACACCGTGAACAAGAGCGGGCAGGCGAAGGCCGAGCTTGTGAAGCGGTACGGAAGCTGGAGCGAGGCGGTGGCCGAGGCACGGCGCCACGGCGTGACCCTGCGGCAGGCGGAAGGCGTGCGGGACGGCAACCCGGCGGAGCAGTATGAGAGCCTTGTGAACGATGACCGCGCCGTGGGCGGCGTGACCGATGGAGCCAAGGCGCTGTGGAAGCAGGCCGCAGAGCAGGCCGGTGTGGCGGGCAGTCTGAGCTTCGAGAGCACCGAGTGGCTGGACGTGCTGATGAACCTGCACGACGCCATCAAGCCGAAGACCATGAGCCGCTTTGCGGACAAGGCCGAGTATGAGGACGCCAGAATGGAGCTGGCGGGCAGGATCATCGGGGATATCATGCAGCTGCCGCAGCTGACGGACGCACAGGCCATTTTTGAGGGCATCCAGCGGCACAACCTGGAAGCGGCGAAGGCGGCTGCCGGAGACGCGGCGCGGGCGGCCGAGGTGGAAAAGAGCCTGCGGGGCGTGCAGGAGGTGCAGAGCCGGGAATTCAACCGGCGGCTGGCCGAGAACCTGGAACTGCTGGGCGTGGACGTGAGCAACGTGGGCGACCTGAACGAGAAGCTGACCGTGCTGCGGGAGACCTACGAGCGGGAATGGAAAGCCGAGCGCAAGCGGATGCGGACCGAACTGCAGCAGATGCGGGACGAGGCAAGGCTGGAGGTGCGGCAGCTGCGGGGCGAGAACGCCGACCTTGCCCGGCAGGTGCGGGACGAGCAGCGGCGTGCGGACAAGGCCGAGTACAGCCTGATCGTGCAGGAAAACGAGATCATGGAATGGGAGAAAGAAAACCAGCGGAAGGCCGAGGCCTGGCAGCAGAAGCCGGCGCAGCGGAACGCACTGGCCGCCGAGGTGGCACGCCAGCAGCGGGATGAGGAGATCGCCATTGCGAAGCGGGTGGCCGAGAAGCGGGTGCAGAAAGCGCGGGACGGCCGGAAGATGGACGAGCTGAAGCGGGGCATCCGGCAGGATGCGGCGGCGCTGAACCAGATGGTGCTGCGGCCGAGCAAGGGCAAGTATGTGAGCAAGCGGCTGATCGAGCAGGCGGCGGAGGTGGCAAAGATCGCCGACATGACCGTGCTGAACGACAAGGCCGTGGCCCAGCTGACGCGGCTGCAGAACAGCATCCAGGCGAGCATGGGCAGCAAGGGCAGCCCCACGGCCATGACCACCGAGTGGGAGCAGACCGGGGTGCCGAAGCTGATCACGGCGCTGCAGACCGACCTGACGGCGTGGAAGGATGCAAAGCTGGCCGACTTACAGGCAAAGCTGGCCGAGGCTGAGGAGCTGCCCTACAGCGAGAAGGCACTGGCCTTGCAGGAGCGGCTGCGCAAGCGGATCCGGGAGACCGAGAGCCGCACCTACCTGCCCATGACGGTGGACCAGATGCGGATGCTGAAGGCCATCACCAGCGCGACGCTGCATGTGATCCGGAACGAGAACAAGACCGTGAGCCTTGCGAAGGCTGAAGAGGTGAGCAAGATCGCGGACGAGGCAGCCGATGAGGTGACACTGAGCAAGGGCAACCACCCCGGCGGGGCGCTGGACGGGCTGCAGAACCTGCTGACCAAGTACAACCTGGACATGCTGGGGGCCGAGCGGGTGCTGCGGATGCTGGGCGGCTACAAGAACGGCGGCCAGATGGAGAAGATCGGGCAGATGCTGAACGACGGCCAGTACCGGCAGACGAAGATCACCATCGAGGGAGAGAAGCTGTTTGCGGACGTGACGGGCGAAAAGCACGCCAAGGAAGCGCAGGCCTTTGCCGGGCCGGGTGCGGACCTTGTGGACGTGGGCCTGAGAGACACGGACCACAACGCGGTGCCGCTGACCCATGCGCAGCTGTGCAGTTTGTACATGCACCTGCAGAACAAGGACAGCCGGGAACACCTGATGACCGGCGGCATGGTGGTGCCGGATGCGCAGCTGTACAGCAAGGGCGACGTGGAGCAGGCCTACCAGAAGGGACAGCTGGTGCAGCTGGGCATGCTGACCGACGCGGACGGCATGCCGACAGCGGACAGCATCGTGGGCCGGGTGGAAGCGGCCATGACCGACTACGACCGGGCGTGGTGCGCGGACATGAAGGAGTTTTTTGGAAACTACACCACGAATCTGATCAACGAGACGAGCCTGCAGCTGGTGGGCTACAAGCGGGCCACCGTGCAGAACTACTACCCCATTGCGGTGGACAAGGCTGCACTGGCGACCGAGATCGACGGCGTGAAGCTGGACGCGACCATTGAGGGCCGGGGATTTTTGAAGAACCGTGTGAAGAGCAGCAAGCCCATCCTTTTGGAAGAGTGCTCAAGCGTGGTGCAGCGCAGCCTGCGGGACACGGCGGCCTATGCGGGACTGGCCGCGCCCATCCGGGACGTGCAGAAGATCCTGAACGCCGGCGTGGAAACGCGGGACGGCGTGAAGACCCTGAAAAACGGCGTGATCAAGGAGCAGTGGGGCACGAAGGCCGTGGACTACCTGGACGATCTTCTGACCGACCTGCAGACCACCCAGCGGCACCGCTCCAACAGCCTGAGCCGGATGCTGAGCACGCTGCGGGGCAACTACGCGGGGGCGGTGCTGACCATGAACCCGGGCGTGGCCATTGCACAGGCGGCGAGCCTGCCGACGGCGGCGGCCGTGCTGGGCGGGGACACCATGGCGGCGGTAGTGCCCTTTGTGAAAAACCTGTCGCCGAAGCAGAAGGCGGCGCTGGAAGCAGAAATTGCAGAGCACGGAGACGTGCTTTTGCAGTGGCGGCAGCGCGGGACCGGAAAAGGTGAGCTGCAGAGCATCGGCAAGCGGGAGACGCTGGTGCAGAAGGGCATGGACAAGGTGCCCGGATGGCTGACCGGGTGGATCAACGGCATGGACGAGATCACGGTGGCGGCCCTGTGGGAGGGTAGCAAGGCCTATGTGAAGAACCACGCGGCGGAATTCGAGGGAGCGGGCGAGACCGGCAGCCCGGCATACTGGGAGGCCGTGAACCGCACCTACCAGAAGGTGATCGAGCAGACCCAGCCGAACTACACCGTGATGCAGCGGGCAGGCATCCAGCGAGACCCGAACGAGATGGTAAAGACCTTTACGATGTTCACGACCCAGCGCTTCCAGAATGCGGGCATCCTGATCGACGCGGTGGGCGACTGGAAAGCGCAGGCGGCGCGGTACAAGGCGGACGCCAGCGACGCGAACAAGGCAGAGCTGCAGCGGGCGACAAAGCAGCGGGACCGGGCCATCCTGAGCCAGGCGGCGCAGGTGGCGGTGTTTGCCATGATGAAGATCGGCGCGGACTTCCTGCTGCACCGGTGGGACCGGGAGCAGGACGAGAACGGCGACGTGACCCCGAAGAGCATGGTGAGCCGCTTTTTCTCGCTGTCCACCGAGAGCACGATGGGAAACTTCCTGTTTGGCAGCGAGCTGTACAGCCTGATCGACAATGTCATCAAGGGCAAGGATTACGACGTGATCAGCGCCACGAACATCAGCGCAGTAAACGACATGGCGTCGGATGTGGTGAAGTTTACGGCGGAGTTGAAGAAGGACACCAGCGAGATGGACGAGGCGGAGCTGGAAAAGCACCACAAGAAGCTGATGGAGAAGGGCATGGCCCTGATCGAAAACGGCTTTGAGATCGTGGGTGTGCCCTACGGCAACGGCCGGAAGATGGTGGACGCAGTGCGCGGGTACTGGGACGATGCGCAGAACGTGGCGCAGGGCGGAAAATTCAGCTTCAACAGCCTGCCGGAGAGCGCGACCGGGCAGTATGACCGGCTGTACAACGCCTATGCCAGCGGCGACGCGGACGAGGCACAGGCGGCGGTGGAGAAACTGGTGGCCATGGGCAAGGAGGATGAGATCTACAAGCAGCTGAAAACGCGGCTGGTAAAATACGACAAAAAAGTGGAGGCTGCGGCAAAAGCACGAAATGCGGGAGACGATGAAACCCGCGTGAGGCTGACACAGGAAATCATCAGTGATGTGTATGACGTGATGGGAATCCGGAAGAATGTGAAGGAGGATGCAGAAAGGAGAAGTAAAGTTATTGACATGGTGACAGGAGATAACCGAGACGGAAAGGGAAGCGAAGGTGCTATCAATGTTAAAGCAGATGCGTTGCTGAAGGGCGACGCGGGCGACATGTACGCGGACCTGAGCGAGGCGGTGGACAGCCGGAAGGCGCAGGACGTGCAGGCCGAGTACGACCGGCTGGTGAAGGCCGGTCGGACGCCGAGCAGCGTGAAGAGCAAGCTGACCGAGCTGGCAAAGCCGGAGTATCTGGCGGGCAGCGATGCGGACAAGCAGCAGCTGGCCGACGTGCTGCTGGCCCTGACCGACGCGGACGGGAAGGCCCTGTACACGGAAAAGACCTTTGCACAGTGGGAAAAAGCGGCGGAAAAGGCGGCACAGGCGGAACCGGAAGAGGACCTGTATGCACTGCTGCGGTGACGACCAGATGCCAACCAAGTGGCAACCAAGTGGCAGCCATCCGGTGACGCTTTGTCACCAATAGAAAGCACCCCGGCGGGCAAGACCTGCCGGGGTGCTTTTGTAAAAGTACACGGTTTTTTGCGGGGCAGCGGGACGGTAGACTGGGAGAAAAACGGAAGGAGGAAAAGACCATGCAGGTAAGGATCGTGGAAAAGCGATTCGGCGGGGTGGAGTTTGCCCCGGAGATGAAGGTGCTGCACCTGGGCGGGCAGAGCAGCGCGAACGTAGAGCGGCTGGAATTTACCCTGCCGGAGAGCTGGCAGGGCAAGAGCGTGACGCTGCACATCCAGCGGCAGGACGGCACCCTGCCTGCCCCCATTTTGCTGGACGAAGCGCACAGCTGTGCGGTGGGCAAGGAGTTTACCGCGTCGAGCTGCGGCAGCTGGATGCTGCTGGCCCTGGGCGAGGACGGCTTCCGGGCGCTGACACGGCCGGCAAAATACGACTGCTACGAGACGCTTGCCACCGACGGCGACGCGGAGATCAGCCCGACGCAGTACGAGACCTTTGTGGCGCGGGTGCTGGCGTACTCGAACAGTGCGGCGACCAGCGCGCAGGAAGCGCGGAACAGCGCAGGTGCGGCCGCGAAGGATGCGAAGAGAGCCGAGGCAGCACGGACAGAAACGGTGACGGCGGCCGGACAGGCCGGGGCGGCACAGAAAGCGGCAGAAAGCGGCGCAGCCCGGGCCGAGGAGGCAGCCGATCGGGCGGAGAAAACGGCACCGGCGGACGGGCCGGTGAAGAGCGTGAACGGCCAGGGCGGTGTGGTGACCCTGACGGCGGCGGACGTGGGTGCGCTGGAAGCGGGCAGTGCGGACTATGTGGAGCGCATCGAGCTGAACGGGCAGGTGATGACCCTGACCATGGGCGACGGCAGCACACGGACGCTGCAGACCAAGGACACCACGGCACTGGATGTGATGACCGGCGTGCTGGGCGTGGAACACGGAGGAACCGGAAAGGACACAGCCCTGACGGCGGAGGATGTGGGAGCCTACGGCAAGAACGAGACCTACGCAAAGACGGAGGTGTACAGCCGGGAGGAGACCTACTCGAAAACGGAAGTGTACAGCCAGAAAGAGGCCGACGCCAAGTTCGGCACGCCCTACAGCCTGCCCGCAGCCACGGTCAGCACGCTGGGCGGCGTGAAGGTGGGCGACT
>OOBZ01000742.1_pt1 | contig 24625 bp, 27 predicted proteins | sample 1671601 | NCBI WGS metagenome assembly OOBZ01 (sample SAMN06348173, study PRJEB24527) | human gut metagenome | biome: human gut; feature: ankylosing spondylitis patient; material: feces | host: Homo sapiens | place: China | collected 2015-10
CACCTTGCTGCCGGCACCATTCGCTTACGGAGAGACCGCTGCTGCGGCATTCCTGTATAGCTATGTTTCATTCCTGCTTCTTGGCTTCGTGTTTCAGTTCATTGCTCGACATTCGAAAGACCAACGATATACGTCGGAATTCAAGAAGCTGGTCGTGGAAACCATGATGAAAGAAAAGCTGAGCTACAGTGAAGCGGCAAGGCAGTTTGAAATCAATGACCACAAACGAGTTGCCGCATGGGAGCGAATCTATCTGGAGGAAGGCCCAGAAGGCTTTGTCATCGAGCGACGCGGCCGCGGCAGCAAGAGCCATCCGCCAAAGCAGTTGTCGAAAGAAGTAGAAGAGGACCTGTTGGCGGAGGTTCAGAGACTTCACGCGGAGAATGAATACTTAAAAAACTTGCAAGCCTTGGTTTTGGAAGACGAGCGACGCCAGCACAAAAAACGATGGTAGTTCAGAAACTAAAACAACTCCATCCAAGCCAAACTATCCGTTCAGCTCATCTGTAACGAACTTCTTTGATCCGTTGTATACGATCAAATTTGAGATAGCAACACACGAGAATAAATAGGAAATCGGCGGCACAGCACAGAGTCTTGCAAACTGAGAAACGGATTGTTGAGTGCACATCGGAAAGCAGAAATCGTTTATCGTTCTCTATTTGCCCCTGAATGGCATAGTGGCGAGAAGTTTCACAAAAAACTTCTCGCCACTATTGTCTTATATGTGTCCTTACACGGTTAGATTCTATGATCATGCGGTACAAAACCGCTGCTCCTATTCCAGAGCTTATCAGACTTTACGAACAGCGCCTTTTGCAGTGCGAGCAGTCTCCGCAGCAGCCGCTACCTGATCTGGTCTTTTTTCGCCAGTGCAGGATAGCTGTGATAGCTGCAGCTGCGATGAGGACAAGAAGGGCCCAATCTAACAGATGCATCACAGGATCCCCACCAAGGTATAGACAGCAAGAGCCACGATCCATGCCACGCAGCACTGCATCATCACGACCCCAACTGTCTTCAGCGTTGAGCCGAATTCTCGTCGAATCGTGGCTACCGCCGCGATGCAGGGAGTATACAGCAGCGTGAACACCAGAAAGCTGATAACGGAACGACCGGTAAACATCGTAGAAAGTGCAGCCCCGCCTAACAGGATCTGCAGCGTACTGACCACAGATTCCTTTGCGATAAAACCGGAAATAAGGGAGGTTGCGCAGCGCCAATCCGCAAAGCCCAACGGTGCGAACACCGGCGCGATCCATCGACCAATGAGAGCCAAAAGGCTATCGGCACTGTCGGCAACTACATTCAGCCTGGTATCAAAACTCTGGAGGAACCAGATCACAATGGTAGCAAGAAAAATCACAGTAAACGCCCGCTGCAAAAAGTCCTCGGCCTTTTCCCAAAGCAGCAGCGCAACGCTCTTGAGGCTCGGAAGCCGATAATTGGGCAACTCCATAACGAAAGGCACGGGCTTTCCGCGGAACACGGTTTGGTTCATGATGAGGGCCGCAGCAATTCCAATCAGAATGCCCAGCAGATACAGTAGGATCATTATGAGCGCGCGGTGCGTTGGAAAGAACGCTGCGGTAAAAAATGCATAAATTGATATTTTTGCCGAGCAGCTCATATAAGGCGTGAGCAGGATCGTCATCTTGCGGTCACGGTCACTCGACACCGTGCGCGTTGCCATAATTGCCGGCACAGAACAGCCGAAGCCGATGAGCATAGGGACGATGCTGCGGCCGGACAAACCGATCTTTCGCAGAGGCTTGTCCATTACAAAGGCGACGCGGGCCATGTAGCCGGTATCTTCCAAGATAGAGAGGAAGAAAAAAAGCGTCACAATGATGGGCAGGAACACCAGCACACTGCCAACACCGGAAAAAATGCCGTCAATAATCAAGCTGTGTACCACAGGATTGATCTCATAGGCAGTCAAAGCTTGGTCTACAAGAAAGGTAAGGCCATCGATCCCGCCTTGCAGCCAGTCGGACAGACGCTGACCAATAACATTGAAGGTGAGATAGAAAATCAGCAGCATGACAAGCAGAAACGTCGGAATGGCTGTGTAGCGACCGGTGAGAATTCTGTCGATCTTCATGGAGCGGGCGTGCTCCCGACTTTCATGGCATTTCACCACAGATGATGCCACCACGCCTTCAATGAAGGTGTAGCGCATATCAGCAAGCGCCGCGTTGCGATCAAGTCCTGCCTCACTCTCCATCTGCACGATGCAATGCTCAAGCAACTCGCGCTCGTTTTGATCAAGTGCCAGACGGTCGGCAAGGTCATCGCCGCCTTCGATCAGCTTTGCTGCGCAGAAGCGAGCCGGCACACCGATGCGGTCGGCGTGATCGGCAATCAGATGCGTAACGGCGTGGATACAGCGGTGAACGGCGGAATCATCCGCGCAGAAATCTGTCACCTTTGGCAGAGTTCTGCTCCGAGCCACAGCGATCGCCTGATTCACCAGCTCGCTCACGCCCTCACCCTTTGCGGCCGCGATCGGTACGACAGGGATGCCGAGCGAGGCGCTCATCTTCTGCACGTCGATGGAACCGCCGTTGGAACGCACTTCATCCATCATGTTCAGCGCCAGCACCATAGGTATCCGCAGCTCAAGCAGCTGAAGTGTCAGGTACAGATTCCGCTCAATGTTGGTGGCATCCACAATGTTGATGATGCCGTCCGGCTTTTGGTTGAGGATAAAGTCACGGGAGACGATCTCCTCCTGTGTATAGGGCCGCAAGGAGTAGATGCCGGGCAGATCCACCACGGAGCAGCCTTTTTCATCTATGATCTCTCCCATCTTCTGGTCTACCGTGACACCGGGGAAGTTGCCGACATGCTGATTGGATCCGGTGAGGGCGTTGAAGAGAGTCGTTTTCCCGCAGTTCTGATTTCCAACGAGTGCGAAGATCATTTCGGCTCGTCCTCCACTTCGATTTTTTGAGCTTCCTCTACGCGCAGCGTTAGCTCGTAGCCGCGCACGCGGATCTCGATAGGATCACCCATCGGCGCGACCTTCTGTAGTGTCACGCGGGTGTGCGGGATCAAGCCCATGTCCAGCAGGCGGCAGCGCAAGGCTCCATTTCCGCCAACAGTGGTGATCACGGCAGAATTCCCCACTTTTAATTGATTCAATGTCATTCGCTTGCCTCTTTTCTTGCCTAGTTTTAATTTTATGGTAGCATTCCTGCTGTGGACTGTCAATACAGCCGAACCGGCATAATTCAAAGTGTGTAATAGGACTATTTGGCCTTGTGCTGCAGAAAATGTTGAAAAGGTTCCTGCGGCAAAGAAAAGTCTTACAACTCTTTCGCAGTTTTAATCGATCCGCAGCAATTCGTCATCGTCGGAGCATCCGAAGCGGTTAACATCGGAGTCAGGGAAAGACTGGTAAATGTGCACGTTCTAACGCGGAAAGCATTCTTGCAGAAAATCGCGGACCGGGAAAAAATCATGGAATCCGCTGAAGTGCTTTTTGCCGTCTTCAAAGGAGACCGAGTTCACGACAAAATGCAGATGACAGTGCGCAGAGTCCATGTGCAGGGCAGATACGACTTGGTGCCCAGGGAAAAGATGGCAGATATCGTAACCTAAGGCAAGCATATCGTCTGCACTTAGACGGTAGGCCACCGTCGTCGAAAAGGATACAATAAAATGCAGCAGCTGCCGACCATCGATATTCTGATAAGCGCTTTTAACAAGCATAAACTCACGGAACGCATAGACTGGATCGACGGCATATCCGCCTATCATTCCGGAACGGTACGCATAGTCAAGAACGCGGTGCAAAGCTGCTGCGTCTGGATACTGATTGCGGATCAAGATAACGTCTGGCACAGCCGGTTCATCTCCTCTTTGATCATTACGTTCGTCCTCTGAGAGGCGGACGGACAGAATGCGATTTTTCATTGAAATCCTTCTTTCTTGTTGCTCGTGGCAAGGAGCGCAAATTGTATGACGCCCCTTTATTCGGATGTTTGTAGCGTGATAAAAAATTGGTGCAGACTATGAAAGAGCCCGATGAAGCGCACGCAATTGTGCAGCCCCATCAGGCCTTCCAAATGATGTTGACATGGTTGCCGTCGAGTTCGATCCGCTCGATGAATTCGGCGGCGATCAATTTTTTCTCGTCAAAAGCAGAGCGGGAAAAATCCAACCGCTGGATCTGAGACGCAGAATGCGGGGCGGTATGTAAGAGCTGTTCCCGCTCGGCGTGCAGTTTTTCAATCGTTTTTGAGATATACACGACCGCCACATCGCTGCTCTCGGCGAGAGCGTTCACCAGACGATCGATTTTCTGCTCGATTTCCAAAACAGCTTCTGCCTGCGCGCGTTCTTCGCCTACTGTGGGAAGCTCGGCGGGACAGGCATCGAGAATGTGCTGGAGCTCATTGGCAATATGGGCCTCCAGCTCTCTAAGATCTACATCAATCGATTCATCACAGTTGCCGAAGTTGGACCGACCGGAGCAGACCAGCTTACAGCGTTGCTCCGACTTTATGTAGTTGACCTTGACGGCATAGCCGCACTTGCCACATTTTAAGAGACCGGTCAACCAGGAGTATTTTCCCGCGTTGGCGCGTGGAAGCTGCATCTGTCCGGAGAGCTTGTCCTGCGCACGCAGCCAGAGGGATGACGGAATGATTCCCTCATGCGTGGACAGGCTGAGCATCTGCTCATCCTTTTTCGTGTACTTGCCGCGGCTGCGGTCGCGTTTCCCAATCAGAAGACAGCCATGGACGCCGTCAAAAACTTCGGGCATCTGTCGGATCTGGATGCCCTGCGCAAGGTAATAGCAGTAGACCGCTTCGTCAGCCTGCGCGTAGACGGGGTTCCGCAGAATACGGGACAGAGTCACGTTATCCCACGCCTCGCGCTTGGGGCCGTGAATGCCCTGCTCAGTCAGAGTTTTGGCAAGGGCGCGCAGCGATGTTTCAGACCGGACATATTCTTCAAAAATGCGGAGAACAGTCTTTGCGTTTTCATCGGCTATCAGAGATGAGACCTTGCGCCCGTCAAGCTCAGCTTTGGAAAGCGCATACCCGTACGGTGCGGGCCCACCCGGCCATGCACCGAGGGAAACGCGGTGATGGTAGTTGTCGCGCACACGCTCCGCGGTCGTTTCACGCTCAAGCTGGGCAAAGGTCATCACAATGTTGAGCATGGCCCGTCCCATCGGCGAAGAAGTGTCAAACTGCTCGTTGACGGACAGAAATTCGACATCGTTTTTACGCAGAAGCTCCCAAATCTGGCTGAAATCCGCGAGGGAGCGGCTGAAGCGGTCCAGCCGGTACACGACGATTTTTTTGACGCGGCCCGCCTCCACCGCCTCCATGAGCTCGCCGAAAGCAGGCCGCTTGGTGTTTTTGCCGGAAAAGCCCTTGTCCGAAAAAACAAGGGCATCGTCCACAGTAAACTTCCGGCACAGTTCGATCTGCCCTTCAATCGAAAGGCTGCCCTTTTTATCGATGGACTGACGCGCATAAATGGCATCCATCGGCCTCACCTCTGCGCGCGGGCAGCCAGCAGCAGAAGGCAGCGGCGGCAGATCGCCGCCTGACGCGCAGAGCGCTCTATAGGGTCAACGGTTGAATAAGTGTTTTTGATAATCATAAGGGTTTCCTCCTTCGAGAATGTATGAGCCAGGACCGGAAGTTATTCCGGACGGCTTTACCACCCTGTTGAAGGCTGTGTAAAAATGTATTATTATTTTTAGCAAATCTTGAAACCCTTGAAAATCCTGGAAAATCCAAACGACGCATGGCTTCCGCTGCGCTGATGGTACCCGCACGCCAGAGTTTTTCCACCGCATCAAAATTGCTTCGCTCAATCGACTTGCGACCGGTGTATTTCCCTTGTGCTTTGGCGATGGCGATGCCTTCGCGCTGACGCTGCAAAATATACTCGCGCTCTAATTCTGCAACAGCGCCGAAAACGGTCAGCATAAATTTTTCCGTTGGTGTCGTGGTATCGATTGCCTCTTTTCTGCTGACGAACTCCACGCCTTTTTCGGTTAGCTTTTCTATCAGCACCAGCAGGTCTCGTGTGTTGCGGGCAAAGCGGCTGATGGATTCGACAATGACGGTGTCGCCCTTGCGTACGTAGTCCATCATCTTTTTCAGCTCCGGACGGTCAGTGTTCTTACCGCTCAAGCGGTCGATGTAGACCTCATCAACACTGAGCTCCTGCATCAACACCTCCTGCCGCATGGTATTTTGCTCCTGTGTGCTGACGCGAATATATCCGATTTTCACAAAATCACCGCCTTTTAATCAATCTGAAACTAATATGTCCCAATGAAGCCGCCAAACAATTTGGCACGTGCCAAAATACGGAAAGCAGCTGCATTGGGACACTTTTTTACTGTTTCTGTAGGGTACACCCTAATGGGCTATTTCTTTCGCCCCTTCAGGTAGTTCTTCCCGCCGCGAATCATTAAAAAGACGTTCGCCGCCAGAACGCAGCCAGCGGCAAAATCGTAGAGCGGTGTGCCGATGACAGCGAAAAAGACGGGCATGAAATCACCGCTCTTTCCGAATTAAGGCGCAAATGCCCTCAGCCAGAAACAGAACAAAGAGCGTGAGCATCATGCCAGCCATTACGTAATTCAGGTTCAAGCCCCATCACCTCCTCAGTGTCTTTTTCCGCGTGTGCTGACCTTGCAGCTCGACTTGCTGCGGCCTTTGGCGCGGTGTACACGCACGGAACAATAGAGGTCTACACTGCTGCTGCGTGCTTTATAGTTACTTTTCGTTTTAACCTTCTGTTTCATACTTACCATGCCCCTTCATATAAAATTTCTTCAATGTCATCAATGGTAAATCCCTGTTCTAACAATCGATCGACCATCTCCCCTGTAAAGTCAAACGCCTTTGCGACCGACTTCAACAGTGCGAGATGCTCCTCCTCAGAGTGAGGTGCTTTTGGGTACAGCGGCGTATCCCAATACCCCCACGACGAGCGATAGAACTTGGAGGCATCGAACGCGCCGCGAGTGATGCGGCCGTTGCCGTCAATTCTTACAATATCCCCCATTGCAATATCGCCCTTCTCTTCGCGCCCAAGCCAGTTTCCGCAGCGGGCCAACGCCTTGTTCAGAATCTCAGCGGTGGAGGCGTAGACATAGACACCGACTGCCGGAAAGTGGACGATGGTAAGAGGATTGTCCCCCTTGACGATCCACAGCGCATCCTGCTCATCCAGCACCGCAAATGAAAAAGAGCCCTCGACCTGTTCAGCCATCTTTGCAAGGCTGTCAAAGTCGAGGGCTTTTTGCTGTTCCAGAAGCTGCACCGCCACATAGCTGTCGGTCTGGATTTTTGTTTTCGGCAAATGCTTGGTATGACGAAGTCCACGGTCATTCCACAGCACACCGTTGTGCGCCAGTGCAAAGCACTTTCCCTTTACACAGCCAAAGAAGGGATGGTTGTTGAAATTCTTCTTTGCACTGCCCTGTGTCGTCATCTGCGTGTGTCCCATGACGGCGCGAGCTTCCACAGGAATACGGAGCTGCAGGCGGCGCGCCGCCAGCGGGCGCTTATAGATTTGCAGCCCACGTGATGTGTTGTAGGCGATGCCGGTGGCGTCTGTGCCGCGCGCTTCCGCTGCGATGGAGAGCTCACGAATCAGGCAATTTTTCTGCGTAACACTCAGGGAACCCGCATAGTCAACGAATCCGAACAGACAACACATCAGACTTCACCCTCGCTTTCCACTGGTTCGTTCACATATAGACGGCGTTCCTTTAGGTACTGCATCAGTTCAGGCTGTGTGCAGCCAATCACAAAACTTGACCAAGACATGGCTTTCAGATCATCATCCGTCAGGTAAATCGCGGCATCGATGATGCAGTCGAGCAGTTCAAGAGTTGCGATCAAAGTGTTGTACTTTAGAGTGCCGCAGAACATCCGAAATTCCACGGTGTCTGCGTTTGTCAGGTTCACCGCCGTATACCTCCCGGCGTGGCGACCGCTTTTGGCATGGTCAAGAATTTCCTTTGGCTGATCTTTGTAGCCGTACCTTGCGGCCCACTGGTTCAGCTGTCCCTGTGTTCTACGACTAAACTTGAGCAGCTCGTCCCAAAATTTTTCGAAAAAGAACAGGGTGCGTGCAATCGCCGCATCCTGTGTACTCTCGGTACTGCCAAACGCAGTGCGGTTGATGTGAACATGTAATCCACAAGTCCCCGCCTGATGGGAGGTGTAGCCGAGCGCTTTCGCTCTGTCCACGATGGCCTGCCAAGGCATTTCATTCTTGTGATAGTCTAGCGTCAGCGGGTGCGTCACGATCTCGAAGCCATCGTCCAACGAGCCGTCGTGCTTGCAGTACGCAAGCGGATGCTTAGCATTGGCGATGTGCAAAATGTCCGCAGCGTTATCATTGTCCTCACCGGCGCCGTCGATCTCAAGCTCGACACCAAAATAGCGATTGCCGTCGCCATAGAAAATGGGCGACGGCTTGTAGTAATAATCGTGGATGGGATCATCGTTGCACACATCGTGATAGCAGTCCAGACAATATGGATTGTCACCGCGATAATAGGTGTCCCCGCGACGGATCAGCTCATTACAGGTCGTGCAGCGCTCATAGTGGCGGTCGAAGCAATCCTCACAGAGCGGAAGGGATTCATTGCCTGCGTCATCGCTTCTCCAGATGCGATCTCCGCAGCAGGCACAGAGGACCGTTTTGTTTTCCAGACAGTCCGGACAAAGAAGCTCGCCATCAAACGGAAACAGTTCGTCCTTCAGGAATTCTTCGCCGCAGTTGGTGCAGACGAGCTTCGGCAGCGCGAAGAGCTTGGTATACTTCTCAATAAACTTCTCCGGCAGCGACTCGAAATTCTCGCTGTCAGGCGGTGCGGAGCACAGGAAAAAGGGACCACAGACAGTGTCATAAATCTCGCCGGTTTCGGGGTGTTTCAAGGGGCGATTCTGGGGCAGGCCTGTCAGCTTGCCTTCATCGTTGCAGATCAGGGCGACGGGTGCCTCAAACGGGTACACAGCTTCGATGAGGCCGCCGACAAGGGGCTGCATGGATGCGAGAGAGCCGTCGATCTCGATGGCGCGGGGGTCAGCGTTGGGCTCGACAAGTAAAACATTCATGGGGAATACCTCCATACAAAAATAGAGCCACAGAAAAATCTGCGGCTCTTCATGGAGATATTATCTAACTGAAAATAAAGCAATTTACAGCTTCAAAACGTAACATAAGGTAATGAAATTCGAAAGGAGAATTCAAACTTATGCAAGGTGAAGAAGCGTTTCAAGAATCCGTGCGCTCCATGCGCAATCAGACTTTGCGTGCAGACCGTGCCGGAGATTACTGGACGGATTATGAGAAAAACCGGCTGAAAGTTCGGTTTGACAGCGGCGTCGGTATTACCGAAATCGCGCTGGAGCTGGGGAGAACAGAGCCGGCAGTATATCAGCAAATTGAAAAAATGGACCTGTACGGGCGTAAGCAAAACCCGCAGCGGCAGAGGAACGGCAAGAAACCTCCTGACTGCTTGTGTGGTCGCTGCGGGAATGATCCAACATCTTGTCCGCTTCTGGCACAGTGCGAGCAGGGAAAGGAGTGCAACTGAATGTTTGAAAGTTACGATGATGTGCTAACAGTCGAAGAGGCCTGCGAAGCCTTGAAGATTGGCTATAATGCGATGTACGAGCTCCTAAACACCGGTAAGCTCAGGGGCTATCGAAACGGTCGTGTGTGGAGAATCCCGAAGGCGGCGTTAGTGGAATTTATTCTGGAGATGGCGAAGATGAGCTGATGATTGCTTTTGCAGCTGGGCGTCGGACATGGGCAAGACGCCGTGGCGCAAAATCCATCTATTGACAGAACACGCACATATATTATAATTATAATAAATCCAATTTTTTTGGCTTAAGAGGTGAATGGGAGGGAAGTTAGGACATTTTGTGAGCGCTGGCTCGTGAACGGAATTGAAGAGGATTACAAAAATTGGCTGCCGCGCGGTGTAGAGAGGCATCAAAAAGCGTCACGCATTTTCATCGAGTCACCGACAGGAACGGGCAAAAGCTCATTTATTCTCGACAAGCTGTTTCCCTTTGCAGCAGAGAGCAATTATAACGTTTTATATCTGGCAAATCGGTCTGCGCTGAACCAGCAGATAAAAAATGCACTAGCTCGGAAATTGGAGGTTAAGGGAAAAATCAAAAAAGATGAAGCCACGTTCTATTTGCCTGGGTCATTTTGCTGCCTGACCGTTATAAACTATCAAGCAATCTCGTTAAATCCTATGGCACTTAAGATGTTCCTAAGCGATTACACATACATCGTATTTGATGAGGCGCACTTTTTTGTTGAAGACTCTCTTTTCAATGCAAAAACGGGTCTGTTGCTAAAGTTGGTTTTGAACGAGTCGCCCGATGCGGTATGGATATTCCTTTCGGCCACATTAGATGGGTCGGAGGATTTGCTGCTGACGGCAGCGGATAAGATTCAACCAAACAACCTCATCGATGCCAATTTGAATAAGGTGGTATTCCGAGATCACTGCATTGTGTATAAAAACAATTACCAAAGTGCCGTGTACACTCCTTCCTTTTTTCGCGGTATCGACGATCTGATGCCGGTAATCAATCGGACTGCGGGAGAGAAGTGGTTAATCTTTATTTCGTCTATTCAGCGGGGCAAAGCGCTGCAGCAGCGTATTAAAAAAGAAACAGGCCGCAAAGCGGTATTTCTATCCTCAGAAAATAAGGCTGATAAGAGATGGAAAACGCTCTCTACTGAAGAACGCTATGACGAAGATGTGCTGATTACAACAAAGGTTTTGGACAACGGCGTCAATATTAGCGATAAAGGCGTGCGGCACATTGTCATTCCCTTTTGTGATCAGACCGAATTTATGCAGATGCTCGGCCGAAGAAGAACAGATGAGGGCGAACGGGTTTACCTTTATGTCGAGGTGCCAACAATTCAGAAAGTTAACACTTTGAGGCATGGCGTGGAGACCAAGCGAAATGCGATCAACGGGGTAAAAAGATGTGCTCCGAATAAGAGAAACGCCTTGTTAGCAAAAATGTGGGAGGCGGGCCGCAAAGACATTAACAGCCTTTTTTATATCAACGAGACTGGCAATTTGACCCCCAATTTTTTGGCAGAGAAAAAGCTGAAGCAACTGAGCGATTTTTACAGTACGCTCGCGGCGCATTACAAAGAAGGTGCGTGCTATGAAAAGACTGTACTGACATGGATTAAAATGGAAAAATCCGAGCCAGTCTATCTCGGGCAAACAGTATCAGAAGGTATCATCGGCTTTCTCTCACATTGGGAAGGCGAGAAAATACAGGTGGTGGAATGGGAGAACTTTTATAAAGAATTTGAGCGTCTGTACAATCAGGAATGCAGAAATCGGTTCCCGATTGACAGCACAGAGTATCAAAAGGCGGTTTCTGTTCGAAAAGCGCCACCGCGTCGAAAATCGACGGTGAACCGCCAGATGCAAATACTTGGACTGCCATACAAATTGAATAAAGAGAACAACTGTTGGGTTCTCCATAAGCAGAAGTAACAATAGAACCTCTTTTCTTGAACGAAGAATATGACGACGAGCTGATACAATAAATACTCTTTTCAAAATTCTGCAGTACACTTGTGTTAAACGGCTGAATGTGGTATAAACTAAAGTGTTACTTTAGATTTGCATAAAACGGTCGCGGCGACAGTAAGGGAGGAAACTTCATGTATTACGAGAGAACGATCGCGCCTGTCATTCAGAAGATTAGCGAGACCTTCCCAGTGCTGATCGTCACAGGCCCCAGACAGGTTGGAAAAACCACCTTGCTGACCCATCTGGCAGAGAGAGATCGAAAGATCGTGTCCCTGGACAATCCTACGATTCGCGCGTTCGCAAAGAGCGACCCGGAATTATTTCTGCAGCGATATGCGCCGCCTGTCCTGATCGATGAGGTGCAGTATGCGCCGGAGCTGTTCGATTACATCAAGGTCTATGTGGATCGTGAAAAGAGATGCGGGGACTTCTGGCTGACCGGTTCTCAGACCTTCCGCATGATGAAGCGGGTAACGGAATCTCTCGCCGGTCGTGCCGGCATTGTACGAATGGAGGGACTTTCCAATAGCGAGATCAATGGAAATCACTTCCCAGCGTTCGCAGTAGATATTCCTGCATTGATGGGACGCATGTCTGTCGCTCCGCAGATGACGATCTCAGAGGTGTTTGCCCGCATCTACAAAGGCTCCATGCCGCGCCTCTATGAAAACGAGCAGGTGGATCGGGAGCAATACTATGAATCCTATCTGGAAACATATATCAGTAGAGACATCAAGGACTTGTCCCAGGTCGGTGACGAGACGGCATTTTTGAATTTCATGTCGGTCGTAGCAGCGAGGACAGCTACCAACGTAAACTATGAGGCCCTTGCGTCTGAGGTCGGCGTATCCGCGCCAACCGCAAAGCAGTGGCTTTCGATTCTGGTGTCCTCGGGCATTGTGGTATTGATCCAGCCCTATTCCAACAACGCCTTGAAGCGAGTGATCAAGGCTCCGAGAATGTATTTTCTGGACACAGGGCTCTGCGCGCATCTTACCAGATGGACCAGTGCAGAAACGTTAGAGCGGGGAGCTATGGACGGCGCGTTCTTTGAAACATGGGTGGTATCTGAGATCTACAAGAGCTACCTCAGTCAGGGAAAATCCCAGCCGCCGCTGTATTTCTACCGCGACAGCAATAAGAAGGAGATCGACCTTATCATTTATCAGGATGGTATCGTTTCACCGATAGAGATCAAAAAAAACTCTGCGCCAAAGGATGCCACAAAGAATTTCAGCGTGCTGAATCCTATTGAGAAAGAACCAGATGCTGACAGCATCTCGGTTGGAGCAGCGCATCTGAAAACGAAGATCGGAACCGGCGCAGTGGTCTGCATGCCGCCGGATCTGATCCCGGTCGATCCGAAAAACTGGTATGTTCCTGCTTGGCTGATTTGAGCAAAATGCAGTCCTGATTATGTAAAAAAGTGCTGCCGCAGTTCTGCGGCAGCACTTCCTGCTGTGTGTCTGGTGAACACACTTTACTAATATGGAATTGATTCTGGGCATGTTCGGCGGTGGGCTATGAATAGGCGGAAAGAGGACGGTTAGCGGAGGCCATGAAGCGAGGCACGACAGGCGTTTCCAAGTGCTGCCAGTGTGGATTCCCTCGACTGGAAGGGCATCTCGGCGGGTGAGATCACGAAGCGTGTGACGGGCAAGGTGCAGAGCGGGTCGATCGTGTTGTTCCACAATGCGGGCGAGCATACGCCCGAGGCGCTGCCGGATATCCTCGACTACCTGCTCGCCGAGGGGTATAAGATCGTACCGATTTCGAAGATCTTGCTCACCTGTGACTATACCATCGACCACGAAGGCCGACAGTGCCCGGCAGTGCAGTGAGCGTCCGATACCGCACTTGCTTGACCGTGTGTAAAGACGCGAAAAGGGGAGCCCTCTATCACAAGAGAACTCCCCTTTATGATTTCTTCCGTGCATTGCGGGGTGATTTTTTACGCGCCGATGATGATTGGCACCAGCGCTGCGGAGGTGATGCACATCAGCATGCCGGTACAGAACGAGTAGGCGACCGTTTCCGAGTTGCACACCTGCTCGACGATCGGCAGGCACACGTCAGTCGAGGCGGTGCCAGGGATGGTGATGGCCTCGATATAGCCGATCTTGCCCGCGATGACGGGCAGCAGAATGATACCGAGCATCTCGCGCAGCACATTGTGCAGAAACGAGACCGCGCTCGCCATCGTGTGCCCCGCGCTTGCGATGACGCTCGGGGCCATCGTGTACCAGCCGAAGCCTGCGCTGATGGCCAGTCCCTCGCGCAGCGTCATGGGTGAGAGCGCGGCATAGACCGCGCCGCCGAGCAACGTGCCGAGCACGGCGAAGATGGGGACTAAAATGACGCCGAGCCCCGCGTTGCGCAGAATGCGGGCAATGCTGCCGTCCAGCCCCATGGAAAAGCCGATGAGCCCCAGCATGATACACAGACCGACTACAAGATAGTCGCCCGAGCGGGACTGAAAGGCGGGTAGGTCGGTGCACACGCGGCGGATGACAAGATCACCGAGCAGCATCCCGACAACGACCATCAGCAGGATGATAAAAGACATTTTCGCGCCCGAGACGTCGGCCTTTTCGTGCACAGCCTCCGCTTCGTTGACGACTGCACCGGCGGGGTGGGCGTGGCGGTCGATGTGCAGCAGCTTTCGCACGGCGAACGCGCCGAGCATGCTGCCCGCAGCAGTCAGCACCGTGACAAAAAGCGCCTGAATGCCGATGCTGCCGAGGCTCGACGTGACCTCCTCGTCTGCGCCCATGCGCAGGCCCATCAAAAGCACCAGCGCATAAACGGGAAGCGACATGAGCTTGTCCACAAATTTGAATTTTTCTGCGTACTTTCGCAGGCGCGAGGCCAGGAGGTAGCAGGCGATCATAATGGACCAGTAGAGAGCGAGCAGAGCCATAAAGTGTCGTCATCCTTTCGCCGCGGTGCGGCTAAAATTGAATGAGGGCGGCGCGTGATCCGCGCCGCCCTCTGCTGCTTTGGCAGAATTGGGGAATATCAGGCGAGGGTGTTGACCCAGGCGGAGTATTTGACAAGGTTCGCGTCGCGCTCTTGCGCATCCGCGCCCTTGGTGAGGATGTAGACCTTGATCTTCGGCTCGGTGCCGCTCGGGCGCACGACGATGTGCGTGCCGTCGCAGAGCTCGAAGCGCAGCACGTTCGAGCCCGAGAGCGCGATCTTCGTGACCTCGCCGCTTGCGGCGTCGCGCGCGGTGCCATCCGAATAATCCTTGTACGTCGCGACCTTGACGCCCGCGATCTCGCTCGGCGGCGTCTCGCGCAGGGACTTCATAAGAGCGGCCATCTTCTCCGCACCATCTAAGCCCGGCATGACGAGGTTGTGCGTCTTTTCACCGTACCAGCCGTACTTTTCAAAGAGCGCGTTGAGCGCGTCGAAGAGCGTCATGCCCTGGGAGTAGTACCACGCGGCCATTTCGGTGAGCAGCAGCGAGGCCGTAACTGCGTCCTTGTCGCGCACGTAGTGGCCGATCATGTAGCCATAGCTCTCCTCGTAGGAGAAGATGACGGTGTTTTTGCCCGCGCCCTCAAGCTCATTCATCTTCTCGGCCATGAACTTAAAGCCCGTGAACGTGTCGTAGCAGTCGAGGCCGTTCGCCTCCGCCACGGCGCGCGCCATCTCGGTCGTGACGATAGTCTTGAGCGCGGCGGCATTCGCGGGCAGCTTGCCCGCGCGCTTCATCGCACCGATCAGATAGTCGAGCAGCAGCACGCCCGTCTGGTTGCCGGTGACAGGCTCGAACTCGCCCTGCTTGTTGCGCACCATGATACCGACGCGGTCGCTGTCGGGGTCGGTGCCGAGGATGAAGTCGACGTCGTTCTTCTTGGCGAGGTCAATGGCGAGGTAGAAGCCCTCGGGATTCTCGGGGTTCGGGGACACGACGGTCGGGAAATTGCCGTCGATGACCATCTGCTCGGGCACGCATAAAAGGTGCTTGATGCCAAGACGCGTCAGCGCCTCGGGCACGAGCTTGTGGCCGCAGCCATGGAAGGGCGTGTAGACGAGCTTGAAGTCGTCGGCGACCTTTTTGACGGTCTCATAGTCGTTGACCATGCTCATGACATTTGCCATGAAGCGCTTGTCACAGTCCTCACCGAGCATCGTGATGAGGCCCTTGTTGACGGCTTCGTCAAAGTCCATCGACGTGACGCCGGTGAAAATGTCGATGTGCTCAAGCTCCCTGGCGATGGCCGCGGCGTGCTGGGGCGGCAGCTGCGCGCCATCCGACCAGTAGACCTTGTAGCCGTTGTACTCCTTGGGATTGTGCGACGCGGTGACGTTGATGCCCGCCTCGCAGCCGTATTCGCGCACGGCGAACGAGAGCTCAGGCGTCGGGCGCAGGGACTCAAAGAGCTTGACGGTGATGCCGTTGCCCGCCATGACGCAGGCCGCGGCGCGCGCAAACTCCATCGAGTGGTTGCGGCAGTCCATGCAGATGGCGACGCCCTTTTTCATGGCCTCTTCGCCCTCAGCGCGGATGACGTTGGCAAAGCCCTGCGTCGCCCAGCGGATGACGTGGCGGTTCATGTTGTGAAGGCCAACGTACATCATGCCGCGAAGGCCGGCCGTCCCGAATTCGAGCGGACCGTAGAAGCGGTTTTCAATCTCCTTTTCGTCGTTTGCGATGGCCTTGAGCTCGTTTCTCTCGTCCTCGCTCAGCGCGGGGGAGGCGAGCCACTTTTCATATTCCTGACGGTAATTCATTGCATGTCCTCCTGTTCCGGAATTTCATCAATGGGGCGGATCAGATTTTTCGCGTCCTCGAGCATCGAGGACGGCACATAGAGCCACGTGCCGCTGCCGGGCATGCCGAGCACGATCTTGCCGAACGAGCCCTCGCCCTCGTACTTGCGCAGCACGGGGATGTCATACGAGCGGAGCATGGCGCAGAGCATGTCCGTCTCGGCGTTCGTGTCCATTGCGACGGTCAAAAGCGCGGGCTCCTCCGGCGTGCCGTCGGCGGATTTGGGCCAGCGCTGCAAAAGGTCGTTTTCTGTCTTGCCCCAGGTGAGCTTCACTTCATCCGACATGGGCGGTGTCCTCCTTTATGTTGATGATGGGTCATTTGTGGTATTTGGTCCCGGCCTCGATCTGGTAGGCGCGGTAGATTTGCTCGAGCAGCATCACGCGCGCTAAGTGGTGCGGAAATGTCATCGGCGACATCGAGAGCCGCAGGTCGGCTTTTTTCTTTAAGTCCTCGTCAAGACCAAAGCTCGACCCGATGAGAAACGTCAGCTGCGACGCGCCGCGCGCGGCGAGCTGCTGCATTTTCTGCGAAAGCGCTACGCTGCTCATCTCCTGCCCCTCAATGCACATGGCGATGAGCGCGCCGCCCTTGGACAGCCTCTGCTCGACGAGTGCGGCCTCTTTTTTGAGCGCCTGACGGATCTCCGCCTCGCTCGGCTCGTCGCCGAGGCGCTGCTCGGGCAGCTCCAAAAGCTCTAACTTGCAGCAGCGCGAAAGGCGCTTTTCGTATTCCTTGACGGCCTGCTCGTAGAAGGCCTCCTTCAGTTTTCCGACGCAAAGGACGGTGATCTTCTGCATACGTGTACCTCGCTGATGGTGTCGCGCGGCGCGGTGGCAAGGCGGACGCTCAGCCCGCTCGATTGCAGCACGCGGCCGACGGTGTATTCGGCAAGCTCGGGGGAGTTGTTCTCGTCGCTCAGGTGCGCGAGCAGAATATCGCTCGTGCCCGCGCGGACGCATTCGATGGCGAATTCCGCCGCGGCGTCGTTCGACAGGTGCCCGTATTCGCTCAGGATGCGCTGCTTGAGATAATAGGGGTAGCCGCCGTTTTTGAGCATCACGACATCGTGATTCGATTCGAGCAGCAGCATGTCCGCGCCGAGGGCGGCATCGTGCGCCTCATCGGTGACAAAGCCCGTGTCCGTCAGCACGGCGAGCGAGCCTGCGTCGCTCTCGATGCGGTAGCCGACGCTTTCTTTCGCGTCGTGCGACGTGCGGAACGAGCGGACGTGCAGGTCCTTGATCGTAAACTCTTTGCCCGCGGCAAAGGCACGCAGGCGCGGCTCGGGGTATTGGATGACCGCCGCGGTGCCGAACGTCGCATACAGCGGGGCGGGGCATTTTTTGGCGAGCGTCACAAGTCCTCGGACATGGTCGATGTGCTCGTGCGTGATGAGAATGCCGTCGAGGTCGTCGAGCGTGAGGTTCAGCACCGCGAGCGACTGTGTGATGCGGCGGCAGGAGATGCCCGCGTCGATGAGAAGGTGGGTATCGTTGTGACAGACGAGCGCGGCGCTGCCGGCGCTCGAACTGGCGAGGGTGTAAAATTCCATGGGATGATTCCTTTATATCAATTCACCAAAATCATACCACAGCCGCGCGCAATAGTCAAAAAGAAAAAGCCCCCGCACGGGGGCTGTGAGAGGGAGAAGAAAGTGCTGTCAACCGGCGGGGAAAGCGAGCCCTGCCATGAAGCCGTTTTCGCCGGTGCAGACGATGTCGCCCGCGGCGAGCGCGCCGTCGCAGACGTACAGGTCGGCCTGACAGGGGAGCGAGGCGTCAGGATAGTTGGTCACAACATAGGTGTAACGCGAGAGCGTCTGCCCGCAATAGCGTGTGAGGTCAAAGCCCTGCGAGCGCTGGAGGTCGTTGTAGCTCAAATACGGCTCTTCGAGCGTTTCGCCCAGCGTGACGCTCAGCGTTTCGATCGGCTGGTCGTTCACCTCCCAGCCGAGGGAGGCAAGATACGCAATGCGCTCTTCATTTGTTCCGGCGGCGATGACGGGCGGCGGAGACGAATGCCGGCACGCGCGCAGCGCCAGAAAGAGCGAGAGCAGCAGCGCGAAGATGAGCAGAATTTTTACAACGCGGCGTTTGGAGCACTTGGCGGTGATGATGAACATGAAGCGACCACACCCTTTCGATAAAAGCTATTCCACCGAAAGAAAAAGTATGCTACACTGATACTTCAGAATGCAGAAAGGCGGGAACCACCATGGCACAGCAGAGACTCGACAAGATCATCGCCTCGACCGGGCGCTATTCGCGCCGCGAGGTCAAGACCCTCGTGCGCGAGGGTCGCGTGCTCGTCGACGGGCGCATCGCGGCCAGCGCGGAGGACAAGTGCGACCCCTTGACCGCGCGCATCAGCGTGAACGGCGAAGAGCTTTTTTATCGCGAGCACACGTATGTGATGCTCCACAAGCCTGCGGGCGTGCTCTCAGCGACCGAGGACGGACGCGGGGAGACGGTGCTAGACCTGCTTGCGCCCGAGTACCGCAAGATCGGCCTTTTCCCCGTCGGGCGGCTCGATAAGGACACGGAGGGGCTGCTGCTTCTGACCGACGACGGCGCGCTCGCGCACGACCTGCTCGCGCCGAAAAAGCATGTCGACAAGGTCTACTTCGCCCGCACCGACGGCGCGCTCGACGACGCTGACTGTAAAGCCTTCGAGCAGGGCATCACGCTCGGCGACGGGCTCGAATGCCTTCCGGCAAAGCTTGAGATTTTAAAGAGCGACGCGCAGAGCGAGGCGCTCATCACCATCCGCGAGGGCAAGTTCCACCAGATCAAGCGGATGCTGGCCTCGCGCGGAAAGCCGGTCGTTTACTTAAAGCGGCTGAGCATGGGCTCACTCACGCTTGACGAGGGGCTTTCCAAGGGCGAATACCGCCTGCTCACGGCGGAAGAGATCAAAAACCTGCGGGAAAGTGGGCAATTTGCCCAAGGAAAAGCGGGCGCGGACAAGTAAGCGTTTGTCCTTCCTTTACGGAATGCCTAAAAAAGAAGAAAAAAATTGTTGAAAAGAGAAAAAAGTTCTTGCAATCGTCAGACGGAGAAAGTATAATAGTCCCATCAAGTTGGCAGAATGCACAAACTCCCTAATAAATCAAGGAGGCACGGAATATGTCCGGTAGGATTTTTCAGAACATCGTTTTACAGTTTAAGGAAACGACCGATACGGTCATTGGCGTGATCGACTCCGAGGGCACGGTCATCGCCTGCACCGACCTGCCGGAGATCGGCCAGCGCTGGCCGCATCTGGTGCAGCCCATCAATGAGGCCGAGGGCGCCTGCACCGCGCTCGAGGGCAAGACCTTCAAGGCGCTCGAGGGCTGGGGCGGCCAGTTCGACTTTGCGGCCTTCACCCGCGGCGAGGACGCGCTCAGCTCGACCGTCTGCAGCATGGCGACCGTCGCGCTCAACACCGCCAAGAGCTATTACGAGGAAAAGCACGACAAGACGTCGTTTGTCAAGAGCATCCTCTCCGATAACATTCTTTTAAGCGATATCTACGTCCGCGCCAAGGAGCTGCACGTCGAGGCCGAGCTCAACCGCGGCGTGTTCGTCGTCCGCCGCACGGACGAAAAGGCCGACGCTATCCCCGTCGAGACCGTGCAGAACATCTTCCCCGACCGGCAGACGAGCTTTGTCCTTTCCATGGGCGAGGACGATGTGGTGCTCGTGCAGCAGCTTGGCGACAATGTGGAGATGAGCGACCTTGAAAAGACCGCCGCGCAGATCGAAGAGACGCTGCGCGTGAACGGTGAGAGCACCGTGGTCGTCGGTATCGGCACGGTGGCGACGCACCTGCGCGACCTCGCGAAGTCCTATAAGGAAGCGCAGATGGCGATCGAGGTCGGCAAGGTCTTCGACACCGAGAAGTACATCATCAGCTATGAAAACCTCGGCATCGGCCGCCTCATTTATCAGCTGCCGACGACACTGTGCGAAATGTTCCTGCAGGAGGTCTTCAAGAAGAACCCCATCGACGCGCTCGATAAGGAGACGCTCTTTACGATCAACAAGTTCTTCGAGAACAACCTCATCCTCTCTGAAACGGCGAGAAAGCTGTTCGTCCACAGAAATACGCTCGTCTACCGTCTCGAGAAGATCAAGAAGCTCACGGGCCTCGACCTGCGCGAGTTTGACGACGCCATCACCTTCAAGGTCGCGCTCATGGTCAAAAAGTACCTTGCCTCCCGCGGCATCGAAGCGTAAAGAAAAAGAATTTGACAAGGGCTGCCTTCGGACGGCCCTTGTTTTTTCGCCATTTTGCGGCAAAAAAGTTGAAAGTTTACATAATTACCTGTTGCCATCGCGGACTTGCCGCGCTATAATAAAGACTGAAAATTTGCGGGATCGAGTCAAAACCTGCTGGAAACTGAGGGAAGAGCATGATACGCCTAAGCGATGTAGTAAAGGAATACGAGAGCGGCACGACGGCCTTAAAGGGCATTTCGCTTCGCATCGAGGATGGGGAGTTCGTCTTTTTGGTCGGCCCGAGCGGCAGCGGCAAGTCGACGATCATCAAGCTGCTCACCGGCGAGATCGTGCCGACGTCTGGTCAGATCGCCGTCAACGGCTTCAGCCTGACGAACATTGCCGAGCGGCAGATCCCGCTGCTGCGCCGCTCCGTCGGCGTCATCTTCCAGGACTTCCGCCTGATCGAGAAGAAAACGGTCTACGAGAACCTGGGCTTCGCCATGCGCGCCGTCGGTTCTTCGCCGCGCGAGATCAAAAAGCGCATCCCCTATGTGCTTGAGCTCGTCGGACTTGAGGAAAAGACCGACCGTTATCCCAACGAGCTCTCCGGCGGCGAACAGCAGCGCGTGGCCATTGCGCGTGCGCTCATCAACAACCCCAGCACCATCATCGCCGACGAGCCGACGGGCAACCTGGACCCCGCGCGCTCGCTGGAGATCATGCGCCTGCTCGAGCGCATCAACCAGCTCGGCACGACGATGGTCGTCGTCACGCACGAGAAAGATCTTGTCAATCAGTTCAAAAAACGCGTCGTCACGCTCGAACAGGGCGCCATCACGAGCGATGGCGACGGCGTCGGCTATAATGCGAGGTAAGCTATGCGCAAACACGATTTTTCTTACTTTTTCGGCGAGGGCATGCGCAACATGTTCTCGCACGGATTCATGTCCTTTGCGGCCGTGGGCATCACGGTCGCCTGCCTTGTCGTCATGGGTACATTTTCGCTCGTGGCGTACAATGCGCAGGTGCAGCTCCAGCAGCTCGAGAGCGAGTATGAAATTCTCGCCTTCGTGGACGAGAGCTGCGACGATGCGCAGACCAAGGCCGTGGGCCGCGCCATTGAGCAGCGTGACAATGTGAAAGAATGTGTCTTCATCAGCAAGGAAGAGGCGATGAAGTCCTTTGAGGCGCGTTACGAGGGGGACAACATGTTCCAGAATCTTGACCCCGAGATTTTGCGCGACCGCTACGCTGTCTATGTTGACAATCTGAGCATTTCCGGCAAGACTGCGCAGGATATCTTCGACAATGTCGAAGGCGTTGCCAATGTCCGCGTGGACGAAGACATCGCGGGCGGCTTTATCACGCTGCGAAATGTTGCGAGCGTAGTGTGCATCGCGCTCATTGCCATTTTGCTGCTCGTGTCGGTCTTCATCATCTCGAATACCATCAAGCTCACGACATTCGACCGCCGCGACGAGATCGCCATTATGAAGATGGTCGGCGCGACGAACGGCTTCATCCGCTGGCCGTTCGTGTACGAGGGCTTTATGATCGGCCTTCTCAGCGCGGTGCTTGGCTTTGGCTTGCAGTGGCTGCTGTATGAATCGGTCGCAAAGAGCCTTGCGATGTCCGACCGGCTGCAGCTATTGACGATCGTCGACTTTACGACCATCTGGCAGCCCGTGGCTGCGATCTTTGCCGCCGCCGGTATCCTGATCGGTGTGGGTGGCAGCCTGACGGCTATCCGCAAGTTCCTGCACGTGTGAGGGAGGCGGACGATGAGCAGAAAAAAGATCGCACGCATCCTCCTGGTGCTGGCCGTCTTCACGTCGCTGACGCTGACGGAGCTGACACCGCTTTCCCTGGTGCAGGACGCCTCCGCCGTCACGCAGGCGGATATCGACAAGCTCAAGGACGAGCTCAGCGGCATGAACTCGGAAAAGTCGCAGCTTGAAAAGGAGCTCAAGTCCATCCAGAATGACAAGAGCGCCGCGCTTGCGCAGAAAGAGAACATCGACAAGCAGATCAACTTGCTTCAGTCGGAGATCAAGGGTGTTGAGTCGCTCATCAGCGAGTATGAGACGCTGATCACGCAGACCGAGCAGGAGATCCGCGAGAACGAAGAGGAAGAGGCGCGCCAGTACGAAAAGTTCTGCGAGCGCGTGCGCTCAATGGAGGAGCGCGGTACGGTGTCGTACTGGTCGGTGCTGTTCGACTCGGCGAGCTTTTCCGACTTGCTGAGCGCTATGGACTTCATCAGCGAGATCATGGACAGCGACCAGAAGGTCATCGACGATCTGCGTGCCCTGCGCGAGCAGATCGAGCAGAAGAAGGCCTCGCTCGAAACGTCCCTTGCCGAGCAGCAGAGCGCCAAGGAGACGCTCGTCGCCAAAAAGAGCGAGCTGAACACCCAGCGCGCTGAGGCGGAAAAGGTGCTTGCCGAGCTCAAGGCGAACGAAGCGCAGTACAAGCAGATCCTTTCGGAAAAGGACGCCGCGATGGAGCGCCAGCAGGCGGAGATCGTGCGCCTTTCCCGTGAGCTTGCCGAAAAGAACGGCAACACCACTGTGACCTATGGCGGCTACATCTGGCCGTGCTCGAGCAAGTATGTCACCTCGCCGCTCGGCGCGCGCTACACGGGCATCGCGGGCGCGTCGAGGAATCACGCGGGCATTGACATCGGCCGCGTGGGCTACACGACGCAGGCCGTCGCCGCCAAGGCGGGCACGGTCATCATCTCGGCCTACAACAAGTACCGCGGCAACTATGTGGTCGTCAGCCACGGCAGCGGCAACACGACGACGTATCAGCATTTGTCATCCCGTTCGGTCAGCGTGGGCACGTATGTCGCGCAGGGTCAGGTCGTCGGCATCACCGGTACGACCGGCGTGAGCAGCGGCCCGCACCTGCACTTTGAGATCACCGAGAACGGAAAGATCATCAACCCGCTCAAGTACCTCACGAACTATATCAAGGGTTGGTAAACCGCATAACGCACAAGCTCCCCGCCATATACTGGCGGGGAGCTTTTTTGCGGGGAGGGGTCATTTTGCAGGGATTGGTCTGCTATCGGGACACGGGGGAGAAAAACGGCGCGCGCACGCTCTGCGGCGTGCGCTTTGGCGCGGCCTACGCATCGCGCGGCGAGGGAATGCTTGCTGCACTTTCGGCCAAGCGCGCAGCAAAATACCTGCAAAAGCGCCGTGTGAGTTATGCCGTGTTTCCCAAGGATTATCCATATGCGGAGGTATTTGCGCGCTGTGGTGTCCTGCCGCCGCCCGAAAAGCCGCTGCGCATGGCAAAGGCGGCGGAGATCATCCGCCGCGCGATGGCGCGGCTCGGCCTTGCGCCGGAGCGGGCGCGTATCGCGCTGTGCGCACCCTCGCAGAGTGCGGCGCTCGAAGCGGCGGCGCGCGAGCTCTCTAAAGATGTGCGCTATCTTGCACTCTGCGCGCCGAATGGCGAGCGCCTTGCGCGCACGCTGCGCTGGGACTGCGGCGCGAGTGTCCATACATTGCAGACGGACGAGAGGATCGCTGCCGACCTGAGCGTCTGCTTCGACGATTTCCCGCTGCCCGACGGCCTTGTGCTGCCGCTGGGGAGCGGTGCGGTTTCTGTCGCCTATGGGACGGAAAACCTGGGCGATGCAGCGATGATCTGGAATGAAGATCAGCTCATCTGCGCACTCTACGCCTCGCTTGCGCGCCGCGCGGACGAAATTTGGGTAAAAGATGTGAAAATGCCGCCCGATGGGGGAGAAAACGCAAACTTACCTTGACAACACGGGGCAAAATCACTATAATTATTTCGCTAAAATGGTATTCGTGTGCGCGCCGCGCAATTTTGCGGGCGCGAAAGAAAGGAACGATCTCAATATGGCGAACATGAAAAAAGAGTACAAGATGAGCGCGGAGCGCAAGGAAGAGCTGCAAAAGGAGCTCACCTACCTCAAGACCGTGCGTGAAAAGGAAGTGGCGGACCTCATCAAAGAGGCGCGCGGCTTCGGCGACCTGAGCGAAAACAGCGAATATGATGAAGCGAAAA
>OOBZ01000744.1_pt1 | contig 24587 bp, 19 predicted proteins | sample 1671601 | NCBI WGS metagenome assembly OOBZ01 (sample SAMN06348173, study PRJEB24527) | human gut metagenome | biome: human gut; feature: ankylosing spondylitis patient; material: feces | host: Homo sapiens | place: China | collected 2015-10
GGAAAGAAAGCACTTTGGAAAGACGAGAAAATTGCAGAAACCTTGACCGAGAAGGCCATCCGCTTTATCGAACAGCAGAAAGATAAACCATTTTTTCTTTATCTGGCTACACAAGATGCCCATGTTCCCCGTGTACCGGGAGAGCAGTTTGCCGGTAAGAGTGGAATGGGGCCTCGTGGCGACTGCCTGCTTGAATTCGACTGGACGGTAGGGCAGGTACTCGATGCTTTACAGCGTTTGGGACTGGATGAAAACACTTTGGTTATTCTTTCGAGCGACAATGGTCCGGTAGTAGACGATGGATATAAAGACCAGGCGGTAGAATTGTTGGGCAATCATAAGCCGGGAGGAATATACAGAGGAGGAAAGTATAGTGCCTACGAAGCCGGAACCCGTGTCCCCTGTATCTGGAGCTGGCCGGCTCAGATTAAGTCCGGACAGGTTTCCGATGCTTTGGTCAGCCAGATAGACTGGATGGCTACTTTGGCAAAAGTAGTTGGAGCGGATATCCCCCAAGGTGCAGCTCCCGACAGTCGGCCACAGCTGGATGCATGGACAGGCAAGGATAAAATTGGACGTGAAACACTGGTTACCCAAAATGCAGCCAACAATCTTTCTTTACTTTCCGGAGAGTGGAAATACATCCGTCCGGGTGGAGGCGCAGCGTATGAGTATAATGTAAACATCGAACTGGGAAACAGTAAAGAACCTCAGTTGTATAATCTGAAGCAAGATCCTCAGGAGAAGCACAATGTGGCGACTCAGTATCCGGAAATACTGAAAGTGATGAGTGAAAAGCTGGAAGATATCGTAGACGGACGCTATGGACTTCCTTTATATTGAAAAAATACCTTCTATAATAAATGATTTAAGATGAAGAATACAAGTTTGTTTTATTCAGTGGCAGGATTTGCTGCGTTGAGTGCTGTAGCTTCTTCCTGTCAGCAGAAGCAGGAAGAACAGAAAAAATATAATATCGTTTACATCATGACCGACGATCATACGGCCCAGATGATGAGTTGCTATGACACGCGCTATATGGAAACCCCCAATCTGGACCGTATTGCGGCAGATGGAGTCCGTTTTACCAATAGCTTTGTAGCCAATTCACTGAGTGGTCCGAGTCGTGCATGTATGATTACCGGCAAACATTCGTGTGCCAATAAGTTTTACGACAATACGACCTGTGTGTTCGATTCTGCCCAGCAAACTTTCCCGAAGCTGTTGCAGAAGGCAGGTTATCAGACTGCCTTAGTCGGTAAATGGCATCTCGAGAGTCTTCCTACCGGTTTCAATTATTGGGAGATTGTGCCGGGACAAGGCGACTATTACAATCCGGATTTCATTACACAAAACAACGATACGGTTCATCGTCACGGGTATATTACCAACCTGATAACCGATGATGCCATCGACTGGATGGAAAACGGACGCGACAAGTCGAAACCTTTCTGTCTGCTCATCCATCATAAAGCGATTCACCGCAACTGGATGGCAGATACCTGTCATCTGAATCTGTATGAAGACAAGACCTTCCCGCTGCCCGAAACTTTCTTCGACGATTACGAAGGCCGTCCGGCTGCTGCAGCCCAGGAAATGAGTATTGTGAAAGATATGGATATGATTTACGACCTCAAGATGCTGCGTCCGGACAAACAGTCCCGTCTGAAGACAATGTACGAAAGATTCCTCGGTCGTATGGATGAGGCCCAGCGTGCGGCATGGGATAAGTTCTATGGTCCGGTAATCGAAGATTTCTACAAGAAAAATCCGCAGGGAAAAGAACTTGCAGAATGGAAGTTCCAGCGTTATATGCGCGACTATATGAAGACTGTGAAATCGCTTGACGAGAACGTGGGCCGTGTGCTCGATTATCTGAAAGAAAAGGGGTTGTTGGATAATACACTGGTAGTCTACACTTCCGACCAGGGATTCTATATGGGTGAGCATGGCTGGTTCGACAAGCGTTTTATGTACGAAGAATCCATGCATACTCCACTTATTATGCGTCTGCCTGCCGGCTTCGACCGCAGAGGTGATATTACAGAACTGGTACAGAACATCGACTATGCACCGACCTTCCTCGAACTGGCTGGAGTAGAAGTGCCGTCGGACATTCACGGGCGGTCTATGCTTCCGTTGCTTCGGGGTGAGCATCCCAAAGACTGGCGGAAGGCTCTTTACTATCATTTCTATGAATATCCGGCCGAACACATGGTAAAACGCCATTACGGTGTACGTACCGACCGTTACAAACTGATTCATTTCTACAATGATATAGATGTGTGGGAATTGTACGATTTGCAGAACGACCCGCAAGAACTCCATAATCTGTACGGGCAGAAAGAATACGAAGCCGTTGTAGCCGACTTGAAACAACAGTTGCTTCAGTTGCAGGAGCAATATAATGATCCTGTCCGCTTTTCGCCAGACCGTGATAAAGAATAATCAATAGAAGGGGATAGAAACTGTATTATACTACAATCGGCGACGTCGGCTGTACAATCGTTGTCGTCGATTGTAGAGTCAACGCCGCCGATTGTACAGCCGACGTCGTCGGATGAAACAGGATACAGGTTACGCTGCGCCGGAAAACCAGTATCGTACGGGTTGTATAGCAATATGTAGAACTTTAACCAAAGGACTTGTCGTGTCAGCTGTTTTGAAGCTGGCGGAACAAGTCTTTTTGTTTTTCGGTAAGCTGAGAAGGAATTGTAACCTGATAATTTACAATCAGGTCGCCACAACGGTTCTCTTTGTATACCGGGAATCCTTGCTGACGTAACCGTACCTTTGTATTGTTCTGTGTACCCGGTTTTACTTTCAGTCTGACCTGTCCGTTCAGTGTGTGAACCAGTACTTCACCTCCCAGTACGGCAGTATAAAGATCTATCTGCACATCGGTATACAAATCATCTCCTTCCCGTCGGAATGACGGATCGTCTGCTATCTGGAAAGTGATGTACAAATCACCGTTCGGGGCGTTGTTGGCTCCTTTTTCTCCATATCCTTTCAAGCGGATAGTCTGTCCGTCTTTTACTCCGGCAGGAACGGTGATACGTATATTTTGTCCGTTGATACTGAAAGTCTGTTTATGAGTAACAGCCGCTTCACGAAGGCTTAATGGCATGTGCGCATGGATGTCCTCTCCTTGCATAGGATGAGTGCTGAAATGAGTTGCGCCATGTCCGAACAGCTCTTCGAAAAAATCGGAGAACCCACTTGCATTCCTTCCGAATCCGGAAGTAAAATCGCTTCCATTTCCACTGTACCAATATTGGCTGCGGTTTCCCTGCTGAGCCTGATACTGGCGCTGTTGTGCTTCAAATTCTTCTGCATGCTTCCAGTTTTCACCGTAAGCATCGTATTTCTTTCGTTTTTCCGGATCACTTAATACTTCATTCGCCTCATTGATTTGCTGGAACTTATCCTTGGCAGATTCGTCGTTCGGATTCAGGTCCGGATGGTATTGACGTGCCAGTTTACGGAAGGCTTTTTTAATTTCCTCCTGTGTGGCATTTTTGTCTACACCCAATACTTTATAATAATCGATGAATGACATATGTATATTGTTTTTTCAGATGAATTCAATAAAAAATCCCCTTTCCTGTCTGGGTAGAGAGGGAAAGAGGATTAAAAGTTAGGTTACTATTTGTTTAATGAATCTCAATGACTCTGTTTACTTTTGCTTTTTCTTCGGCTGTCTGTTTCGGCAAAACGATGCTCAATACACCGTCGTTGACGTTGGCTGAGATCTTTTCTTTTTCTACATCGTCCGGAAGAACCAAAGCCTGTTCGAATTTGGAGTATGAGAATTCTCTCCGCAAGTATTTCTTGTTTTCTTTATCCTCTTCCTTGGTTTCGTTCTTCTTCTCCATGCTGATCACCAACTCATTATTGTCGGTGAGATGGATATTGAAATCTTCTTTAGTCATACCTGGAGCTGCTACTTCTACCTTGTAATCTGTATTGCTTTCTATCACATTAATGGCAGGAGCGGTAGCATTGGCTTTTACCATCCAGTCGTTGTCAAAGAAATCATTAAAAATACTCGGTAACCAATTCTGATTGTTGTACTTTCTAATCGGCATCATAGTTGTAATCTCCTATAATTAAGTTGTTTATTTTTATCTTTTCTTCCCGTAGGTCTTTCAACCTGCGGTCACTTACATGTAAGCAAAGAGTATACCAGCAAGCCTTTTTGTCAGATAGGGAAAGGAGCTATTTAACCCTTTGAAAACCTTCTTAAACTATCGCAGGCAGATATTAAACTTTTGTAAACTTTGTTTACTGTTATACGTGGAAAAAGACTGACACAGACCGACATTTTGGCATGAAACAAGGCTGGTTTAACTGAAATTTTGTATATTTGCTGAATAAAAATAAGATAGTAGTATGAAAAAGACAATCTATGCATGGGCAAGTATCCTTTTAGGATGTACCATTCTGGCCGCAGGTTTTGTATTCTTTATTAATCCCTATAATATTGTTCCGGGAGGTGTGTACGGGGCAAGTATCGTGCTGCACAACCTCTTTCCTTCCATTCAGGTCGGTACGTTCGGTTATATGTTTGATATACCCTTGCTCATCCTTTCGGTTATTTTGCTGGGAGCAAAACTGGGAACACGCACCATAGCGGCGGCACTGATTACTCCTTTGCTGATGAATATTATGTCGCGTTTTGTCTATCCTACCCAGGAAGCATTGGAGCGCCTGGACCCGACACAGCTTTTGGGTGGCACAATGAATATGTCCGAGCACCTGATGCTGACAAGTATCATTGGAGCTACGGTAATTGGAATAGGTACGGGGATTGTAATCCGCAATCAGGCTACCACAGGAGGCAGTGATATTGTTGGCATGTTGCTTCAGAAATATTGCCACATACGTTTTTCCCGGGCAATTCTGCTGGTCGATGCTACGGTAGTATGTTTCGGGTTGTTGGTCATAGGGTTCGGAATAGGAAGTGCCAATGATTCTACCCAGCCTTCGTGGCATTTGTCTTTTTACTCACTGATATCCATATTCGTGATTTCACGTGTCATTGCTTATGTCATCAATGGAGAGAAAAACGACAAATTGATTTTTATTATCAGCAACAAGAATCTGCCAGAGCTTCGCCGGTATATTCTGGAGGACTTGGACCGTACAGCTACCTATATCAAAAGTAGTGGACTTTACACACGGGAGGATAAGGAGATGATTTTCATGGTAGTCAGTTATAAGGAAGTAGCCGGTTTGAAATTGAAGATAAAAGAGGCCGATCCGCGTGCGTTTGTGGTAGTGACCGATGCGTACGATACATTTGGAGAGGGATGGAAGCAATTGCCGTCGGCTCACGAATTGGATCCGGAATAAGTCGGAGCGAGAGGGACGGAAACCTGCTGAAACAGCAAAGTCGTTAAGGAGAGTGTAAATGTCATGCCGACAGCATTCAATTCTCTTTAACGACTTTGTTTTTATCCGGAAATCCAGTGTTTATTGGTCTGGATTCTTTACTTTGCCTTTGTATTTTTCAGGAAGATCCTTTTCTATTTCCTTGTACGATTCTTCCATCAGCATTTTCAGATTATCGTTTCCTTTACCGATAGGGTATATCGGTTTATGGATAGTGAGTTTCATCCGATGCCAGGAAAGCAGTTTACCTGTGCGAGGCAGGATTTCGAACGAACCGTCGATAGTCAGTGGTACTACAGGAAGCTGTAACTGGTCGGCCAGCTGGAAGGCTCCTTTTTTAAAGTCGGCCATATGTCCGGTAAAGGTTCGTGCTCCTTCAGGGAATACTACCAGCGAAGTACCTCCCTGCAACACACTTTGTGCATGTTTAATGGTTTCGTACACTTTGCGTGGACTGGATTTGTCTACAAAGATGAATCCGGCCGATTCGCATGCTTTTCCTACGAAAGGTATTTTCCGCAGACTTTTTTTCATCATCCACTTGAAGTTACGTTTCAGGAAGCCATATACCAGAAAGATGTCGAATGCTCCCTGATGGTTTGCAACGAATACATACGAAGTCTTGTGGTCGATGTGTTCCCATCCGGTTACCTTTACCGGAAGCAAAAACAGATAACAGGTCAGTTGCGACCATATTTTACCGGGATAATATCCCCAGAAGTGTCCGTTTCCTAACCAGCAGCCCACCATGGTAGTCAGTGCAGTCAGGATGGTCAGCACGAGGAAAATCGGCAGTCCGATACAGATTTGATAGATAATGTATAGCAATCTCATATTCGATAATGTTTTTATGTAATGATTATTCTTTTCGTAACGTAAGAACAGTTATTTCGGGCCAGGCTCCCAAGCGCATAGGGAAGAGTACGTATCCCAATCCGATGTTGACATACAATCCCCGGTTTCCTTCCCGATATAGTCCGTTATGCTCCGGATAGAAGAAACGGGAAGCCGAAAAGCCGAAAATGCGGAATTGCATATCGTGTGTATGTCCGGCAAGCATCAGTTGGATATCTGTTTTAGGGAGTACCTCGCGTCGCCAGTGAGTCGGATCATGGCTCAGCAGTACCTTGAACATTCCCTCCGTACCTTTCATTGCTTTGGGCAGATCGCCTTTGTTCGGAAAAGGCGGATTACCACTGTTTTCTACTCCTACAAGTGCTATCGAGTCGTTGCCGCGGTATAAGTTGACATGTTCATTCATCAGCATCTGCCATCCCATTCCGTTCTGTCTGGCTATCAAGGTATCAATATTGGCCAGTCGTTCTGCTTCACTGTTCCATTTCACATAGGTCGCATAGTCATGGTTTCCCAGCACAGAATACACGCCATCTTTGGCATGAAGTTGGGAAAGAACCGGTATGAACTCTTCCATTTCACTGGCACGGCTGTTGACCAAATCTCCGGTAAATACGGCAAGGTCTGCCTGTTGCGCATTGCACAAGTCGATGGCACGCTGCATGGCTGTCGCATTTCCTTTCCAGCTTCCTACATGCAAGTCGGAAATCTGTAGAACGCGGTATCCGTCGAATGCTTCAGGCAAATCGGGAGAGGAGAATGTAACCTCCCTTACCTGGAAATGTTCTTTTCCTTTGATGGCACCAAACAGCAGATAGCCAAACAGCAGTAAGCTGGGAATGCAAAGTCCGGGGATTTCTATGGGAGAGCTTGTAAAGCGTTTCCGAAGCAATCGTACCGGCCAGGCCAGAAGGGCAAAAAATGCTTTGGGTACACTGATGCAGATTACTGTTACCAGATAAACTCCCAGATAACTGTGCAACGCTTCACCTCCGATAAGGAATGCCGCTAGAGCTGCCAGCAACAGAACAGTAGGAGTCCACCACAAGCGGTTCCAACTTTTACGGCCAAGCGGTTTCAGGTACGTTTTATAAATGTACCAGTCTGGCAGAAGCAGTAACAAAAGGAAGAATATGGTAACTCTTAGCAGTATCATGTTTGGTTTTTATACAAGGTTAAGATTGTAGGTTTGCGGTCAGATATTTTCTGATTTGTCCGATGGGAATATTTCTCCGTTTTGCATAGTCTGCCAGCTGGTCTTCGTCTATTTTCCCCACGGCAAAATAACGGGAGGCCGGATGTGCAAACATCAGTCCGCATACCGAAGCGTGCGGTTGCATCATACCGTTTTCCGTAAGACGAATACCAATTCGTTTCATGTCAATCAATTCATCAAGCAGATAGCTGACGGATATATCGGGAAGTGAGGGATAACCCACTGCCGGACGGATACCCTGATAGTCTTCGTTGAGCAATTGTTTCATGGTAAGTTGTTCGTCTTTGGCATATCCCCAAACTTCTTTGCGTATGGTTTCGTGTATCTTTTCGGCTGCTGCTTCTGCCAGTCGTTCGCCCAGTGTCTTGATAAGAAGATGCTTGTAGTCGTCTTCCTTGAACTCCTCTTCCATACGCTCGTCTATGGTCGTGGCAAATCCTCCCACTGTATCAGTGATACCCGATGCAAGCGGGCGTACAAAATCGCTCAGACACAGGAACGGGTCTTCCGGCTTAATGCGTGTCTGCTGGCGCAGCAACGGGAAGCGTGTACCATTCAGGAGCAGATTGTCACCGTCGGCATTGGCATCCATCAGACGATATACCGCATATACCTTGAAACGTCCGTCTACTGCATTCAGCATTCGGTTGGCTTCCTTATGCAGTTGCATGGCTTCTGCAGCCTTGGCACGTTCATTCTCGGGAAAAGAAGCCAGCCATCCGGCACGGCAGGAGTCACATCCGTGGATATCAGCAATAGCTGCAAAGCGTGGCTGGAATCCCCATGCATGGAAAAAATAAATCCAGTTGATGTATTCGGTAAGGTCGTGAATATCGTATGTTACTACAGTGATATCTGTCTGCATAAATTATGATGGCTTATCGGTCGAACGTCAATGCTTGTCCACGGTGTGCTGTATTTACTTTTCCATTCTCGTATACAACAGTACCGTTGACGAATGTTTTCTCTACCTGTGCATGGAAACATTGTCCTTCCATCGGGCTCCATGCACATTTGCTAAGGATACACTCCGGGGTTACTGTCCATTCACTTTCCGGATTGACCAGTACCAGATCGGCCTTATAACCAGGGCGGATGTATCCACGTCCAGCTATCTGATACAGTTCGGCTGGGGCATGACACATCTTTTGTACCAGTTGTTCTACAGTGAGTACACCTTGATGTACCAGTTCGAAGATGCTGACCAATGAGAACTGTAATGTAGGCATACCGGATACAGCTTTCAAGGCTCCTCCTTCTTTTTCACGGAGCAGATGTGGGGCATGGTCGGTGCCGATGACATCGATACGGTTGGTTGTCAATGCCTGGCGGAGTACATCACGGTCGTGTGCAGTTTTGATGCTGGGATTGCATTTGATGCGTGCTCCCAATGTTTTGTAGTCTTCATCACAGAAGAACAGGTGCGATACGCAGGCTTCGGCTGTGATGCGTTTTTCTGCAATCGGTTTGTCTTCGAAAAGTTCCAGTTCTCTGGCAGTACTGATGTGCAGAATATGTAAGCGTGCATTTGTTTCCTTGGCCAATTGTACGGCCAGTGCAGAAGAATGATAGCAGGCTTCTTCACTGCGAATCAGCGGGTGATAACTAATATCGAGATCTTCACCGTATTTCTCTTTATAATATTCCGTGTTCTGGCGGATGATATTCTGGTCTTCACAATGAGTCGCAATCAGCATACCTGCTTCGGAGAAAATCTTTCGCAGCGACTCCATGCGGTCTACCAGCATATTTCCTGTGCTGGCTCCCATGAACAGTTTCACTCCACATACATGCGTCTTATCCAACTGAGTCAACTGGTCGGCATTGTTGTTGGTTGCCCCAAAGTAGAAAGAGTAGTTTACGATGCACTTGTGAGCGGCATCGGCAAACTTGGCATTCAAGGCTTCCAGCGTAGTTGTCTGTGGGTTGCAGTTGGGCATATCCATAAACGAGGTGACACCTCCGGCCGCTGCTGCCGCTGTTTCGGTCGACATATCTGCCTTATGCGTCAGGCCTGGATCGCGAAAGTGTACATGGTCGTCTATGACACCCGGTATCAGGTAACAGCCTTTGGCGTCGATTTCTTCGTCGCAAGCCTGTGCAGGACGTGCATCACCTGCAATTACTTCGGCTATCTGTTCTCCTTCTATTACTACAGAACCGGCAAACTTCTTGCCTTCGTTTACAATAATGGCGTGATGTATGAGGGTACGTTTCATTATGAATTTTTCTTTTGAGGATATTTCTTAAACCAACTGTTCCATTTCAGGCGGATGACACCGAATACGGCTTCTCCGAAAATGCTGCTGTTCATCTTGGATGTACCTAACTCGCGGTTGATGAAGATCACCGGTACTTCGATGATTTTAAATCCACACTTGTAGGCAGTAAACTTCATCTCAATCTGGAAGGCATAGCCTTTAAAGCGTATCTTGTCCAATGGAATTGTTTCAAGCACTTCGCGACGGTAGCATTTGAATCCTGCAGTGGTATCGTGAATGGGAATACCTGTGACGATGCGTACATATTTTGAGGCAAAGTACGACATCAGCACACGGCCCATCGGCCAGTTTACCACGTTCACTCCACTCACATAGCGGGAGCCGATGGCTACATCACCACCTTCATCGTGGCAAGCCTTGTACAAACGCGGCAGGTCATTGGGGTTATGACTGAAATCAGCATCCATTTCGAAAATGTATGCATAATCGTGTGCAATAGCCCATTTGAATCCGGCAATATATGCGGTGCCCAAACCTTGTTTGCCTTTACGCTCTACCATGAACAGACGTTCGGGAAATTCTTTTTGCAGACGGCGGACAATATCGGCGGTTCCGTCCGGTGAGTTGTCTTCTATAATCAGAATGTGAAATACTTTTTCCAGTCCGAACACTGCACGGATGATGTTCTCAATGTTTTCCTTTTCGTTGTAAGTAGGAATAATTACTATACTGTCGCTTGTTGCCATCTTCTGTTTTTTATTTTATAGGGACAAATATAGCGATAAAACAGATATAGTCGTATATTTGCCGGAAGAAAGAGTAATACTATGAAAAAAATAAGACTTATCAGCAGTTGCTGTCGGGCAGTTTGTGGGATAGGACTGGCTTTTATGCCGGTTCTTGTTCAAGCACAACAGGTAGAGACTCCGCTTATGGGATGGAGTTCGTGGAATACATATCGTGTCAATATTAACGAGGGACTTATACGTAAACAGGCCGATGCCATGGCTGCTTCGGGACTGAAGGAGGTGGGTTATCGTTTTATCAATATAGACGATGGCTTCTTTGGCTATCGCGATGAAACGGGACGCCTGCATACACATCCGCAGCGCTTTCCAAATGGAATGAAAGGTATAGTGGATTATATTCATTCGCTGGGCTTCAAGGCAGGGACCTATTCGGATGCCGGTAGTAATACCTGTGGCTCTATCTGGGACAATGATGTGAACGGTATCAATGTAGGACTTTATGGACACGAGCGTCAGGATGCGGATCTGATGTTCAATGAATGGGGATTCGACTTTATCAAGATTGATTATTGCGGAGCCGGACAGGAGTTGGCACTGGAAGAGCAGAAGCGTTATACAGAAATCTGTAAGGCCATTGAAGAAGTGGCCCGCCACAAAGTATCAGTTAATATTTGCCGTTGGGCTTATCCGGGTACCTGGGTGAAGGAGATAGCCCGCTCATGGCGTATCAGTTCGGATATTACTCCAAACTGGTGGTCGGTGCGCGATATTATACGTAAGAATCTGTATCTTTCTGCTTATGCGGGAGGAGGACATTACAACGATATGGACATGCTGGAGATAGGGCGTGGGTTGAAGCCTGAAGAAGAAGAGGTGCATTTCGGGATGTGGTGTATCATGAGTTCTCCATTGTTGATAGGGTGTGACATGACTACTATTCCGGCAGCATCATTAGAACTTCTGAAAAATAAGGAACTTATCGCCTTGAATCAAGATCCGCTGGGCCTGCAAGCCTATGTGGTTCAGCATGAGGGGAATGGATATGTACTGGTAAAAGACATTGAGCAAAAGCGGGGAACAGTGCGTGCGGTGGCACTTTATAATCCTTCGGATACGTTGTGTCATTTTTCGGTGCCTGCTTCGGTTCTCGAATTAGGAGGGAAGTTGAAAGTACGAGATTTGGTGAAGCGCCGTTCGGAAGGAACACAGAAAGGGGCACTGGTCTATACTTTGCCGGCACATAGTGTGAAGATTTTGCGGGTAGAAGGTGAAACACGTCTTGAGCCTACTGTATATGAGGCTGAATGGGCTTATCTGCCTTGCTTTAACGATTTGGCCAAGCATCCTAAAACAGTAGCTTATACTCCGGTAGAAGGTGCTTCGGAGGGTATGACGGTGAGCTACGTGGGAGGTAGTACGGAAAATTATGCCGAATGGAGTGAGGTGTATAGTGAAAAGGGGGGACAATACGAAATGACTGTTTCTTATGTGCCTGGAAAGTATCGTAAACTGGAAGTAGAAGTAAACGGAAAGAAGACCTTACTGACCGATTTGGAAACTGATACGGAGAAAGGGATTTCCCGAATCACACTTCCTGTAACACTGAATGCGGGATATAATGTAGTACGTATGGGGAGTGCGTACTGCTGGGCACCGGACATCGACTGCTTTACATTGTGTCGTATTGGTAAATAATCAGAATAGGACGATGTAAGGGAAGTAACTGATACCATTCTGTATAGTTGTATTTGTTTAGCGTTACAGAATGGTTCTGTTTAGTGGAAACTTTTGGACTATAGATAAGAGGTAAGCAAAGTTGTCATTTTGTTTTTTTATTGGTCGTTCTGCTGGCATTTAACTTAACACTTCTTTAGGGATGGAAGTATGTTCTTTGGGGAAATATGCAGTTTGAATTTTTAGTGTGTTAAAATAATGTATTTTTTTTGTTTTTTCCTTTTAAAATTATTACCTTGGGACATGCTAGATGATAGGACATAATTTGTAAATAGTATTTGGATTGTTTTGTTCTATTTTTTTTGAAATAGAGTGTTTTGATAATGTGAGAAAGTAATTCTGTTAATACTTCATAAATGATTGGTATGGAAACTTTTAGAAAAAATGTAAGATTGTTGTTGCTTTGTTGTGCAGTGAGTTTATCTGCTTGCAATGATGATAAATATCCTGAAGGTCCGCTTCCAGGATGGGTATATGATTTTGATCCTATTGATATTTCTATTTATGTAACCGATAGTGAAGGGACTGATTTGCTTGATCCGGCTGCTGAAAATACAATCGTCAATAATGAAATCAAGGTTCTTTACAAAGGTAAAGAGTATGCGATGCATTGGGAAACAGAAAATCCAGTTGCTTCGAGAGCAATACCGGTTATTTGGAATGGATTGCAGATTTGTAAACCTCTTTCTGGAGGTAACGGTTACTATCTGACATTTGGTGATTTCGACCGCATGGACTATTACGAGAATGAAGAGTTTGTAATAGACTGGGGGGATGGGAGTTGGAATACTGTCTTTCATTTTTCTAATTCTTTTTGGTGGGAAAATCATGAGCCTCAAAATGTGTTCAATCTTTATGTGAATGGTGAAAAGCAGAAAGAAGGATGGGAAGAGGTTACAATAGTGAAGCCTTTTTGATAATAAAATTAAGTGGTAACAGATCTTTTTAGTTCGCTTTCGAAGAAATTTTGTGCCGCCTATCAGAGGGTTGTCTGACCCTTGATAGGCGGTTATATTATTTTTATGTATGGCAGTCGGTAAGCTACCGAACGGCGGCAGAAATTCCCCTGTATTTAGGGTATAAATTATGAAAACAATTGTTGATATAATTATATTAGTTTGTTTCTTAGGTTCCTTTGTCTTTATTGTGAGTGATGTGTTGTTGTATTACTTATTGAGGCCGAGAAAGAAACAAAAAAGAATTGTATATTGTATCTTACATAATCTTATTACCATCATATTGTCTTTTTTTATTTTTGCAATATGGAACTTCGAGACTGATGTAATGTCTTATTTTATTTTTCTTCCTGCTGTGTTGGCTGAAATAATAGTTATACCATTGTTTTATTATTGGATAAATAATCGTAAATAATACATTTAAAATGAGAGTAGTATGCGGAGCTTTTGAAAATTATGATTATTTTTAAATTACAGACCTTTATTGGGAGATGATAGTTGAACTTGTACTGGGTATATGTATCATATGGGTGGTAGTTCTGCGATTTTACTAATTAATTACCATTATGACAATGAAAAAGATATTTGTAATTGTAACAGCTTTATTTATATGCAGTTACATCTACTCGCAGGAAGTGGCTTATGTGAAAGGAAAAGGATATAAGGGTTATATATTTCCAAAAGAGTATTCGGTTTTGGGATTTCCACCCGAACCAAACCGCTATACACCATGTTTAGAGGATGTTGCGCAAGCAGAAAAGATTTTAAAAGACAGTATCGGAAGTGATTATGTGAAATCCAATCAGAGAGCGTATTGTAAACCACCTATTAATAAAAATACACTAAAAAAATATGTACGTCAGTATATTGGATATGTAACGGAAGACGGTAAAATTATCATTCATATTTACTTAAGTAACGGTATTGAAATAGATAAAAACGAATTGTCGGAAGATATAATATCTATTTTTGACGGTGGAAGTAACCACTGGAGTATCAAAATAAATATATCAACCAAAGAACTATTTGATATGCAGGTAAATGGGATAAGTTAGCAGGAGCATTCTCTATGATAGATTTTTTTCGGTAATTATGATAGAAAAGGAAATTTGATTCATTATTTAATAATGATATTCAGATGAGCTACCAATCCTCTTAATTCGCTTTCCGGAAAGATAGTCTTTTTCAGTTTACATTGGGTAGGATCAATGGTGAAGTGAAAAGATGAGGAGAAATCTACCTTTTCCAGATTGGTGCGATGAAAAGAAGCACGAGTCAAATCGCACAGATCGAAGCATGAAGCGGTCAGGTCGCTGTCGTCGAAGTAGGCTTCGTGTAGAAGGCAGTCGAGAAAGACGGTTTTATGTATCTTAATACCCACAAAGTTGGCATAATTCAGCATGCTCTTCTCAAATACCAGTCCGTTGGAAAACTTGTTTAATTCTGTAAATTCGGCTCCAGTCATGCGGCAGTCTGTAAATATTACATCTCTTAACACGTATCCAAACTTAGTGAGACTAAAGTCGCACGATTCAAAGCGACATGTATCAAAACTGCTGCGTTGAAGATTCGTTTTAGAGAAGTCGCATGCATGGAATGTACATTGGCTGTATTCCGTATTGAGCATTACCTCGTCAAATCGAACCTGTTCGAATAACTGGTTTTCTGTCATTGTAAAAGAAAATTATATTAAAGTTACCAATCAATCTCAGCCAGATGATGACTTTTCAGATACTCATTGGCCTGACTGAAATGTCTGCATCCAAAAAAACTACGGTGAGCAGAACGAGGGGAGGGGTGAGAAGCTGTTAATATCAAATGTGTATGCTTGTCTATCAATTTTGCTTTTGATTGGGCATATTTACCCCACAACATAAAAACTAGATGTTCTCTTTGTTCGCTCAGCTTTTTAATGGTGGCATCGGTAAATGTTTCCCAACCCTTGTTACAATGTGATTGGGGGTGGCCGCTACGAACAGTCAAAATAGAGTTTAGGAGAAAAACACCTTGATAGGCCCATTTATCCAAACAGCCAGATACTGGAACTGTTTTGTTTAAATCCTTTTCCAGCTCTTTAAAGATGTTTCTTAAAGAGGGTGGTTGGGGAGTTACAGAAGGAACGGAGAAAGCTAGTCCACAAGCTTGTCCTGGAGTGGGATAAGGGTCTTGTCCTAAAATAACGACCTTTACGTTCTCGAACGGGCAATGATTAAATGCATTAAACAGATCTTCCTTTTGGGGAAGGATGTGGAATTTGCTGTATTCTTCTTCTACAAAAGAAATAAGATTGATAAAATAAGCCTTGTCGAATTCTTCGTGCAAGGCTTTTTCCCAGCTTTCTTCGATTGCTATCTTCATCGTTAAAGTTATAAAGATTGCTTTATAGCAAATCAGGCATCAGGTAAATAGTTTCTGTCGGAATATGCTGTTCAATCAGTGCTTCCTTGTCGGCCAAATACAATTTGATAAACTCCTCATGGGTAGAACATTGTTTTTCGGCTTTTCGGTAACATTCGATAGCTTGTGGAATGTTCTTCAAGGCTGTGTATACATGTCCTGCATTCAGATAGTCATTAGTTTGTGGGGAAGCTGAATGAAGTAGCTTTTGGTAGAAATTCAATGCTTTTTTGTATTCTCCAGTCATGAAATAACACCATCCGATAGCTCGTTGTGCATTTTCCGGAGCTTTTTCCAGATATTCTACTTTGAAGAAATAAGACAGAGCTTTGTCGTACAGACGAAGAGTTGCCAGACATTGTCCGATCTGTAACAGCAGATTGAGATTATCGGGTTGCATCTCTTCTACCTTTCTGAAGTATTCCAGTGCCTGTTCGTACGCATGCATACGTTTATGGCATTGTGCCAAATGCTTGAGTGTCCAAATATGGTCCGGGCGAAGTATATCGGCTTGCATATAAGCTTTGACAGCTTCTGCATATTTCTTCTGTTTCTGTAAAGAAAAGCCCAGTCTTTGCCATAAATCTGCATTATTCGGTTCGGTACGGATTAGTTTCTCATAAAGTTCTGCTGCTTCTTCCATATAATCTTTGGAGAACAGATGACCGGCTATTTTCTTCAGTGTATCCTGTTGTTGGAGAAGTGGAGCGAGTGCCTGACAATTCCATAAAGCCAATTTGTTTTTGAATATATCAGTCTGTTCGTTGCGGTACATCCAAAGTTTGTAGAAACGATACAAGTCGTGTATATATTGTCGGCTGCTGGTATCGGTATTATCGGCTTTCTGGATTTTAGCGTTCAGTTTGTCGAAGTCTCCATATACTAAATCATCGTGTTTGGGTAATTCTGAACCTAACATTTGAAGTTGAGATTCAGGCATGGCAACAGTAGCCAGACAAAAAGAGTATTTGTCTGAGTTGCAGAATATGGGCGACTGGAGCAGGATATTGATCATTGATTTTTCTGCTATCTTGTTCGAGTTGAACAAAGCGATGATATCCGGAACTTGTCGGTCGAATGGATAAAACCAATGAGCAATCTGTCGGAAGAATGGGAAACTCTTTAGTTGGGCGAAAGTTCCCATATAAGTATCGGCTCCTTCCATTTGTAACTCACCCAATTCTTGTATACTCTTTTGTACTTGATTTAAATCTTCTTCCCACTCTGGATTCTTGTCTTCCAGGTCTTCAATGTCTTCGATTTTGAAGTCAGGGCTTTGCATTTTTGTATTACGCATCATCTTGGGGATGATTTCTTCTCTCATCTTTTTGTCAATCTTTTCTGTTTCACGGGAAAGAAGGAACAGAATCTGGATGGTGGTAAGTTGTTCTATAACTTTAGCATCGTCACTAAAAAGAGAAAGAGCTGCCTGTAGTTCAGGATAAAGAGCCAGTCGTTTTTCCTGATAGTAGGCTACAAGAGCTATACCAATTAAAGCACGTTGTGAAATGAGATGTTCGGAACGAGATTGGTATGTTTGGAGAAGGAATTGGAACTTCTTGGGATCGAACAGCTGAAGCAAACTCAAGGTTACACCACTAATCATAACAGCCAGATCAAGAACTGGTACTAAAAGCGACTGCATCAATTCATTGGCTTCGTTGAAATCATTTTCTTCCCAAAGCAGAGAAACCCATGCCTTGGAGAACAGGGTATCTGTACTATTTGCATGTCGGGTAGCAATGTCGAGTTGGGCTGCTTGCAATTGTTTTTCATCTTGCATGTAGTTCAATTCTGCCATGCCAAAATCTTCAGTGATTCCTTCCAGTTGAATGCAGATGTTTTTGTAGGATGGATGCGGATTTCGGCGGGCATTGCGAAATGCATTTGCAAAATATCCGTTTCCTTTCAGAGTCTTTCGTACTAATTCTGTCTGATCGGCCAGTTCGTATGCAGCCCGTCGCAACTGTTCGTAAAGCTTGCCCTGTTCCGGGTCTTGCATGCCCTGTGCTGCGTATTGCAACATATATCCGTAAGTGGTTTGCAGATTTTCTGCTTTCGATTGCAATTGCCAGTCTTCGGCTTCTGAGGTGAGAGCATGTAGTTGGGTTAAGGCTTCTTTCAGCCGGTGTTCGTCAAGAAATTGAATAATATCGTTGTACATATTGATTGTCTGATTAGGTAGATGCAAATGTAGCAATATTTTTGTAATTTTGCCGACATCTATAAAAGGAACAATGAATATAGCGGAACTTCAACGTATTTATGCTTCTCACCCTAATGTAGCAGGGTTGATGTCATTACTCGACAATAAAGATATTCGTACTATTTATCTGAAGGGGATGCACGCCTCTTGTGCTTCTCTGTTTGCTTCGGGAATCTTTGATAAGGCTCCTGGTATCTATGTCTTTATTTTAAATGATGTAGAAGAGGCTGGGTATTTTTATCATGATTTGGTACAGGTAAACGGTGATGAGCAGATTTTGTTTTTCCCTTCTTCGTATCGGCGTGCCATCAAGTACGGACAGAAAGATGCGGCGAATGAGATTCTGAGAACCGAGGTGCTAAGCCGATTGGGAAAGCAGGAATCTTTGGTTGTCGTGACCTATCCGGATGCGTTGGCGGAAAAAGTGGTGTCGTGCCAGTATCTCAGCGACCGTACGTTGAAACTGGATGTGGGACAACACATCAAGACTGATAAGATTACGGCTCTGCTGGTAGAATATGGCTTTGAACATGTAGATTATGTGTACGAGCCGGGACAGTTTGCTACGAGAGGAAGTATTCTTGATGTTTACTCGTTTGCATCGGAACTTCCTTATCGAATCGATTTTTTTGGTGATGAAATAGACAGTATCCGTACATTTGAGGTCGAAACTCAGTTGTCTACAGAGAAGAAAACAACTGTAAGTATTGTTCCGGAGTTGATTTCTGCTTCGGAAAGCGATATTTGTTTCCTCGACTTTATCCCACGTCAGACGGTACTTTTCATAAAGGACTTTCTATGGCTTCGCGAACGTATCCAGACGGTGCGCGATGAGGCTCTTTCCCCACAGGCACTAACGGCCTACGAGGGAGAGCAGACCGAACTGATGAATCTGGAAAAGAAATTAGTGGATGGATCGGAGTTTACTGTAAAGGCACTGGAGTTTAAGCGAGTGGATTTCGGACATAAGCCTACTGGTACACCCCAGGCTACTTTGGAATTTAACACTTCTATTCAGCCTATTTTCCATAAGAATTTTGATATGGTGGCTTCTGTGCTGACGGAATATTTGCAGCGTAATTACAAGCTTTATATCTGTTCGGATAGCATGAAGCAAACAGACCGTTTACGAGACATTTTTAAAGAAAGGGGAGACCGTATCAGTTTTGAACCGGTAGACCGTACTTTGCATGAAGGTTTTGTAGACCATACTCTAAAATGTTGCATCTTTACCGATCATCAGATTTTCGACCGCTTTCATAAGTATAATCTTCGCAGTGATAAGGCACGTAGCGGAAAAGTCGCTTTGTCACTGAAAGAACTGAATCAGTTTGAGCCGGGAGATTATGTCGTACATATAGACCATGGAATCGGTAAGTTTGCCGGATTGGTACGTATTCCCAATGGTAATACGACACAAGAGGTTATCAAACTGATTTATCAGAACGATGATGTGGTGTTTGTATCGATTCATTCGTTGCATAAGATTTCCAAATACAAAGGTAAAGAAGGAGAGCAACCCCGTATCAGTAAGTTGGGTACAGGAGCATGGGAGAAAATAAAAGACCGTACCAAGACCAAAATCAAGGATATTGCCCGCGATTTGATTAAGTTATATTCGAAACGCAGACAGGAAAAAGGATTTAAATATAGCCCGGACAGTTTCCTGCAGCATGAATTGGAAGCCAGCTTTTTATATGAAGATACTCCCGACCAGTTGAAAGCAACTCAGGAGGTAAAAGCGGATATGGAAAGCGACCGTCCGATGGACCGCCTTGTTTGTGGGGATGTAGGTTTCGGTAAGACCGAAGTTGCTGTACGTGCAGCTTTCAAGGCTGTAGCCGATAACAAACAGGTGGCCGTGCTGGTACCAACTACGGTTTTGGCTTATCAACATTTCCAAACCTTCAAAAAGCGTTTGGAAGGATTGCCTTGTAAGGTCGATTATCTGAGTCGTGCACGTACGGCGAAAGATCCCAGCCGTATCTTGAAAGAACTGGAAAATGGAGATATTAATATCTTAATCGGTACGCATAAGATAATCGGAAAGACTGTAAAATTCAAGGATTTGGGATTACTGATTATCGATGAGGAACAGAAGTTTGGAGTAAGTGTAAAAGAGAAACTCCGTCAGATAAAAGTAAATGTGGATACACTGACTATGACGGCAACTCCTATTCCCCGTACTCTTCAGTTTTCACTGATGGGAGCTCGCGATTTGTCAGTGATTCAGACTCCGCCTCCCAACCGTTATCCTATCCAGACTGAGGTTCATACATTTAATGAGGAGATAATCACGGAAGCTATCAACTTTGAAATGAGCCGAAACGGACAGGTGTTCTTTGTGAATAACCGTATTCAGAATCTGGCTGAACTGAAGGCGATGATTCAGCGTAATATTCCGGATTGTCGTGTATGTATTGGCCATGGACAGATGCAGCCTGAAGAGTTGGAAAAAATTATATTTGGTTTTGTAAATTACGATTTCGATGTGTTGCTGGCAACTACTATTATAGAAAGTGGTATTGATATCCCCAATGCCAATACCATTATCATTAATCAGGCACAGAATTTCGGATTGAGTGATTTGCATCAGATGCGTGGTCGTGTAGGGCGGAGCAACAAGAAAGCATTCTGTTATCTGTTGGCACCTCCTTTGTCTTCACTGACTCCTGAGGCCAAACGCAGACTCCAGGCGATAGAGAATTTCAGCGATTTGGGTAGTGGAATTCATATTGCCATGCAAGACCTTGATATCCGTGGAGCTGGGAACATGCTGGGTGCAGAGCAGAGTGGATTTATTGCTGATTTGGGATATGAAACTTATCAGAAAATTTTGTCGGAGGCTGTGACTGAATTGAAGAATGAAGAGTTTGCCGACTTATACGCAGAAGAAATCAAGGCAGGAGAGGAGAAAATCAGCGGTGAAGAGTTTGTAGACGAGTGTACGGTAGAAAGTGATTTGGAATTGCTGTTCCCGAATGAGTATATTCCGAGTAGCAGTGAGAGAATGTTGCTGTATAGAGAGCTCGACAAACTGGAACTTGACAGGGATGTAGAAGCCTTTAAGGCTCGTCTTGTAGACCGTTTTGGAAAGATTCCACCAGAAGGAGAAGAACTCATTCGTATTGTTCCACTCCGGCGACTGGCAAAACGTTTGGGGATAGAAAAGGTTATTTTGAAAGCCGGACGCATGACACTATACTTTGTAAGTAATCTGGAAAGTCCTTATTACCAGAGTATGGCATTTGGAAAGATTATCGACTATATGTCTAAATATCCCCGTAACTGCAACTTGCGTGAACAGAATGGAAAACGCAGTATGGTGATTAAAGAAATTGGGGATGTTGTTTCGGCTGTACGAATCTTGCAGGAAATCATCAGTCTGTAGAATAAATTTCAGAAGAAATCAGCCTGCTTTACTTAAAAAAGTAGAGCAGGCTGAAAAATGAAATTATAAGAACGAAGAAACGTTTATTTTTCCTTCTTGAATTTCCTTCAAAACAATTCTTGCCAAATTAAAGAAGTCTTGGTCTTCTCCCATGTCTTTTTCTCCCCATAGGGGATTAGACAATGATTCTGGAGTATAGAAACAACTTCGAACCATATACTTGAGCATATTTTTTTCATCTTTTAAGCGGTAATAGCAGAAAGCGATGTAGCCGTAGAAGTCTTTTACCTCTTCTGGATACTCTTTCTCTATCCAATGATAAAGTTGAACTGCTTCTTTAAAATGTTCATATCTCATATAAGTGGTTGCAGCCTGTTGTGCAGTTTCTGCTTTTTCCATTGCGAATGATTCTGCTTTTCTGAATGAACATTCTGCTTCTATCATTTTTCCTTCGGATACGAATAGTTCTCCTTGAACGAGATACAGCTCACTGAATTCTCCATCGTAGGTAAGCCCGTTGATAACGTCTTTTTCGCTTTCTTCGTATTCACCTTTTGCTAAGTGAGATACAGCACGTTTATGATATACATTGGCTCTTTCGAAATTCTCCAAATCATTGCTTTCCAAAAGTTTGTTGCAATATTGAATCGTTTCATCGTATTTTTTATCGATGAAATAGCAAGCCATCAGTACCATTCGAATCCGTGTTTTGTTGGAAACGGACTGCTCTACCTGCTTATAGCATTTGCATGCGGAAGTACCATCTCCTAAAAGCTGAAAACAATAACCTTTCATTTCAATACATGTCAGATCGTTTTCGTTTATGGTCAGTGCAAACTCTACGGATTCCATGGCTTGTTCTATTTCGCCCATCTGCAGGTAACAGCGGGTGAGTTCTGTCCAATAGTATAGATTGTATGGATCTTCATCCAATAGTTTATTATAATAAACGGTAGCTTGTTCTACACTTTTGAACGAATAATGATAATCAGCCATTGATTCCAATACTTCTATATCATTGGGAGCCTGTCTGTAAGCTTTTTGTAGCCAGTGGTAAGCCATCTTTTCCATGTTGGCATCCATGTAAATATCGGCTATATCCAGCAATGTGTTGGTATCATTATCTTCTTCTTCTGCAAGTTGTTTGAATACTTCTTCTGCACTTTCTATATCCTGACGTTCCAGGCAGAGATTGGCGTAAGTCAGTCTTACTTCTCTATCGTTTTGATCGGGAATCGTCTCCAATAGAAAAAAAGCTTCGTTGATTTTTCCTCTGGCTACCAAATTATTGCATTTGTAGATAAGAATATCCAGATTCTCGGGATGAAGTTGTAGTCCATAATTGATAACTTCTTCCGAAGCTTTGCTGTCTCCCTGATGTGCATAATATTCTGCAAGATGGGTCAACTCGTTGCTTTCCATATAAACATGAGTATGATTTTGCTTCATTTCTTCATATTTATGTTTGATGGCTTGAAATTCGGGAGTATTAAAGCTGGATGCTAAATCATGTCTCATGTGTAGGTAATTTTTATGAATGAATAACGAAGAATCTGCAAGCTGATTTATGATGAGGCTCGCAAATTCTTCGTTGGATAAAATAGGATTTTTATAAATCAATCTTATTTATTGCTGATTTTACTCCAAGTATCTTTAAGAGACACAGTACGGTTGAATACTAAATGTTCTGGAGTAGAATCTTTGTCTACGTTGAAATAACCAATACGTTGGAACTGCAAGTAATCCAAAGGTTTGGCATCTGCCAGGAATTTCTCTACATAACATTCTGTCAGAATATTTAGAGAATTAGGATTAATCATTTCCTGCATTGCTTCCAATGGAGAGCAGTTCTTGGCTTCACGGATAGCAGCCATTTCATCGCGTGGGTTTTCCACTTTCCACAAGCGGTCGTACAAGCGGACTTCAGCTTTCAGGCAATGATTGCAGCTTACCCAATGTAATGTTCCTTTCACTTTACGGTTTGCTTCAGGCATACCACTCTTTGTGTTAGGATCATATTCAGCATAGACTTCTATTACATTACCGTTTTCGTCTTTCTTGCATCCGGTACATTTTACAATATATGCGTTTTTCAAACGAACTTCCTGTCCCGGAGTCATGCGGAAATATTTTTTCGGAGCATCTTCCATGAAGTCATCACGTTCCATCCACAGCTCACGGCTGAATTCGATTTTGTGTGTGGCTGAGTTCGGATCTTCCGGATTGTTGATGGCTTCCATTTCTTCTACCTGTCCTTCCGGGTAGTTGGTCAGAATCAGTTTTACCGGATTCAGAACAGCAGATACACGGGTTGCACGTGCATTCAAATCTTCGCGTACTGCACTTTCCAATAGAGCGAAGTCATTTAATGCATCGTAGGTAGTATAACCAATCTTATCGATGAATTTCCGGATAGACTCTGGAGAATAGCCACGGCGGCGGAAACCGCAGATTGTCGGCATACGAGGGTCATCCCATCCGTTAACCAGTCCTTCTTTTACAAGAGTCAGCAAGTTACGCTTACTCATCAGAGTATAGCTGAGGTTCAACTTGTTGAATTCGTACTGATGTGGACGGTTGTCATCCAAATCTTTACCGTCTTTTACCCAATCTACAAACAAATCGTACAGCGGGCGGTGAACAACAAATTCCAACGTACAAAGTGAGTGTGTTACTCCTTCAAAGTAGTCGCTTTGTCCATGAGCAAAGTCATACATCGGATATGCTTTCCATTTGTCGCCTGTACGATGGTGAGGGGTTTTTACTACACGGTAGATGATTGGGTCGCGGAAATGCATATTAGGATTAGCCATATCTATTTTGGCGCGTAATACCATTTTCCCTTCTTCAATTTCTCCTGAATTCATTTTCTGGAACAGTTCCAGACTTTCTTCTATCGGACGATTGCGATATGGACTTTCTGTACCTGGTTGGGTAGGAGTACCTTTCTGTGCAGCAATCTCTTCGGACGACTGTTCGTCTATATAAGCTTTTCCCTCTTTAATCAAACGGATAGCGAAATCCCACAATTGCTGGAAATAATCTGATGCATAATATTCATTTCCCCACTGGTAGCCCAGCCATTGAATGTCTTCTTTGATGGCTTCTACGTATTCAACATCTTCTTTTGTAGGATTGGTATCATCGAAACGCAAATTACATACACCACCGTAACGCTGTGCAATACCAAAATCCATACAGATTGCTTTGGCATGTCCGATGTGCAGGTAACCATTCGGTTCGGGCGGGAAACGGGTTTGTATTCTACCTCCGTTTTTACCTTCTTTTAAATCCTTTTCTACAATTTGTTCTATGAAGTTCAAACTTTTCTTTTCTGAACTTTCAGCTGCATTCATTTCAGTCATAGTGGTTTTTTCTTTTACACTTTATGTGTGCAAAAATAAGCATTCTTTTGTTATATACCTATTAGACTTTATGTAAATTTTGCTGATGGATAACTTGGG